>Ga0187892_10000361_pt1 | contig 120912 bp, 98 predicted proteins | sample MA1701073metaG_FD_139345 | JGI IMG/M metagenome (GOLD analysis project Ga0187892, IMG submission 139345) | Bio-ooze microbial communities from a basaltic lava cave in the Kipuka Kanohina Cave System on the Island of Hawaii, USA - MA170107-3 metaG ... | reverse complement strand
CGTCTTCAAGGCCAAGACGAACGAGCTCAGGGCCGAAGCTGCCAAGACGGAGGAGGCGCTGGCCACAGCTGCAAGCATGGACCCGACGCGCGGCGACAACGCGGTGGCGCTCTTCGACTGGACCCAGCGAGCCGCCGATATCTGGCGAGGTTCAAACAATCGGGTCCGCCGCCAGATCCTCGATGTGGTTTGTTTGAACCGTAGCTTGAGCGACGTAAAGCTAGTCACAACAAAGAGAAAGCCCTTCGATGCTTTCACCGAAGGGCTCGTTTCTAAGAACAGTCGGGGCGACAGGACTCGAACCTGCGACCTCTTGACCCCCAGTCAAGCGCGCTAGCCAAACTGCGCCACGCCCCGGTTTGCTGGCGGGCGGGTTGATTGGCTCGCTCGCCGCGCGTCGAGTATGACACATGAGCGTCGCTTTTTCAACGCTGCCCTTCGTGCCCCCGCGTGCCGACGGTTCCGCCGCGCCCGGTGCCAGGCGGCGTTTCGCGATTCCACCACTCCGAGCGGACATGGTATTGAGAATCCTTCCCGCGCATGACGCGCCGAAAACGCTCGGAATCACGACCGTCGAGCAATACCGGTGGCAATTCACGAAATCAAGCGGAGACTGGCGGTCGCGCCGAACACGCCCCTAGAGCGAGGCGACTCGCAGTTGGAGCTGGTGGTCGATTGCCACGATGCTTTGGTCAGGCGCCTCGAGCCAGGCGTCATCGGAGGTTGGCTCCGACGCCACTTCGACGCCGCAATAGGCCTGCGTAGCCGGGGTTTCGGCGTGAGGCCGGCCGCAGATTTCGCACATTGACGACGATGCGTGCGATAGCCACCAAAGCGTGCGACCCCAGCGCGACGCGATCAGCACCGTGCCGTCGGTGAGAAAGAAATTCAATCCAAACGGCCTGTCCGATGCGACACCCTCGCACTGCGCGGCGAGGCGGCGAACGGCTTCTCCGGTAAGTTGCACAAGCGCGGAGACGTCATGGACGGCGGCATCGGGGTCGATGCCTGACCGCTTCATGCGACTCAGGAACCAATAAAAGGCGCACTCGCTATCGGTCGTGCCGGCTTTGAGTTTAACAAACCGTGGCAGCGTCTCACGCTCCAACTCCTTGCGGATTTGTTCGAACGCCGTAATCGTTCCGTTATGAGCGAAAAGCCAGCGGCCGTAAACGAATGGGTGCGTGTTGGCGAGCGAGACGGTGCCGATCGACGCTTGTCGAACGTGGGCCAGCACGGTCTGCGCTTGAACTCTCTCGGCGGCGTGGCGAAAGTTCTGGTCGTTAAAGGCCGCGGTCACTCCGCGCTCGACAATCACCTGACCGTCGCGGTAGTGCGCGATGCCCCAGCCATCAGCATGCGATTCGCCGCGTGCGTCTCGGCATGCCTGCGCCGCAAGCGCCGTCGGAGATCGCACCAGCGCGCACGCGGCGCTCGTTGGCTGGTTGGCGCGTAAGAGCCACATTCGACACATAGCCTATGGACCACAGTTGAGACACTGAGGCCGTATTACACCGCATGGCAGTGGGCCGACGGTTGGCGCGAGGCCCCCCGAACCGATTATAGAGCCTCGCACTTGAAGACGCCGGGGTCGCTGACCCCAACCACAATGTCATTCAGTAGCTCATTAGCCAAAGAGGCTCAGAATGGGCTGGCCTTCGCAGATGCGGTGCGGGCGGCCTTGGGGGTCGCGGATCTCGGTCTCGGGGGACAGGCCGAGCGCGTGGTACATCGTGGCCAAGAGATCCTCCGGCGAGACGGGGTCTTCCTTGGGATAGGCGGCATGCCGGTCGCTGGCGCCGAATACCTGCCCGCCGCGGATACCGCCGCCGGCAAGCACGACCGACTGGCACATGCCCCAATGGTCACGTCCGGCCTGATTGTTGATCTTCGGCGTGCGGCCGAACTCACCATAGGCGGCCACCAGCGTGTCATCGAGCAGCCCGCGCGATGCAAGATCGTCCAGGAGGGCCGACAGGCCCTGGTCCAACGGCGGCAGACAGTATTTCTCCTTGAGCATCGCAAATCCGCTGATGCCGCCCAACGAGCCCGTGCCGCCGTGGTTGTCCCACACGTTGGCGACGTTGCCGTCCGGGCAGATGTAGACCCAGACGATCGTGACCAGCCGCACCCCCGCCTCCACCATGCGGCGAGCGAGCAAAAAGCTTTCGCCGTATTCGTTGCGGCCGTAGCGGTCGCGGACGGCGGGCGACTCAAGGTCCAGCTTGAAAGCGCCCTTGGCGGCCGGATCGGCCAGCATGCGGTAGGCCTGCTCGCGGAAGGCGTCGAGGCCGGCTGTTGCTCCCGACGCCTGGATTGCTCGATCGCTCGACTCGATCAAGTCGACCAGCCCGCGACGCGCGATCAGCCGCGTCGTGTCGAGCGATTCCGGCAGGTCGAGCGTGTGCGTCGCCGCGACGTTTACTTCGCCGGCGGCTCGCAGCTCCAGCGGATCGTACGCCGGCCCCAAAAAGCCCGCGTAAGTGCCGCTGTAGGTAACTCCGTCGTGCCCGATGGGTCGGGGGATGGTGACCGAAGCCGGCATGCCGCTCTTGGGCGTGAAATAGGAGACGACGCCTGGCAGGTTGGGAAAATCGAACCGGTTTCGCTGGTTGCGAGGCACAACCAGCGTCGGATTGGACCGGCCCGTCAGCGTGCGATAAACCGACGGCTCGTGGTTGTTACTGTCGTGGGTGAGCGAGCGAACAATCGCCAGCTTGTCCGTGTGCCGTGCCAAGAGCGGCATCTGATCGCAAATATGAATGCTCGGCACGGCCGTCTGGATCGGCTGGAACTGGCTGCGGATGCCGTCGGGCGCCTCGGGCTTGAGATCCCACATGTCCTGCTGCGGCGGCCCGCCCCACAGATAGACAAGGATGCACGAGCGTGCTTTCGCGCCGGATCGAATTGCCGAGGTGCTGCTGCGGGCTCGCTCGGCTCGCAAGAGCGCCGGCAGCGTAAGGGCGCCCGCCCCAAGCTGGCCGAGTCGGATCATGCAGTCGCGTCGGTGGATCATCATTCCCTCCGCGCCGCCGAGGTTATCGCTGCGTGTGTGCCGGCATTCTCGCAAACATAGGAATAATGTGCAATCGGTTCGCCAACTCCAAGCAGGCCTGAACGGAAATGCGCGCGAAACCGCGCTCCGTCCAAGGACAAGGGCAGTGTGAGAGTTGCTCGCACTGCGGAACAGCTCCTAAATCCACGGTCGAGCGCGGCGCCCCACTCAACCTGCCCATTTCCCGGAGGCATTGGTAACTGCTCTATTTCAAGAGAAGCTGATGCGCGACGGGCACGCCTTGGCGCGCGTACCGCGACGGCGCTCGCCCTACGGCGCGATCGCCGTCGAGGCTGTCCACAGGGCGGGCATGCCAATCAGCCAGCGCAGCGAGATCGTCGCCAAGAGATAGAACGAATAGTGAAAGAACCCCGTGCCGAAATCCAGGTCAAGGCAGCCCAGCGCAGCCAGCGCGCCGACCACGAAGAACGGCGGCGCCAGAAAGAACCAGTTCCAGATTTCGCCGGCCAGTCCGGGCGGCAGCAGGCCGAACGCTCCCCACAAACTCGCGTAAACGGCCGAGCAGATGCCGGCGCGAATCCACAACGGCACACCGCGATACGGCTCCAGCTCGTCGTCGCGCAACACGGCGTAGGCGGCGAGCACCAAGGGCGGTGAAACAAGAACCAGCCCAGTCACGAGCATCGCGAGGTTCTCGCGGAACAGTGCCCCGCCCCACCAGGCAATGACGACGGTCGCCAGCGCCCCGCCGGCGATCGCCGCCGCAACCGTCGGCTTGATCTTTACTTTCCGGCGAGTAAGAGGTTTGAGGCTCGGCCGCCCGGTCTTGCTCTTCTTGCCCGCCGGGGCCGCGTCGGGATCGTGGATCTTGACGTCGTCGGGGCTGGGAACGGTGATGGGAGCCTTGCACTTGGGGCAAAGTCCCTTTTTGCCGGCAAATTTGTCGTCGACGCGGAGCTGCGTCCGGCATTTTGCACAAATGACCAGAATCGACATCAAACCGCCCGAACGACGACGCGCTCGCTCCGCAACCGGTTCCGCTACGCGAAGCCTAGTTTGGCGCGCCGCTGAAGCAAGTCAACCAGCAACCGGTTTTTCAAGCGGCCCCGTCGCGAGCGCGAGCAAGCGCCGGCGCATTGTTCGCCGTGCGCGATCGCGGTAGGATCGAATATGATGCGCTCCATGGAGCGCAACCCTTCGGCGGCACTTCGCATGATCATAACCTTTCAGTGTCCCAACGGTCACCGCCTACGCTGTGCCGACACGCTGGCGGGCCAGGAACAAAAATGCCCGGCCTGCGGCACACTGGTTCGGATCCCCACGAATGGTCCAAGCGGTCCGCTCGCGGCGCGCGTCACGCCGGCTACCGGAGCGAGCCCGTCGCTGGAGCGAATTGATTTTCTCTGTCCCAATGGACATCGACTGCACGGCGCGCCGACCCTGGCGGGTAAGCCCGGACAGTGTCCAAGCTGCGCAGCGCGATTCCAGATCCCCACGCTGGAAGAGATTCTCGCCGTCCAGACGCCGGACGACTCGGACTCGCGCATTCATCTGGCGGAAGAGCCCGAGCCGGACAACCGCAGTGTCATCATTCCGCGGACTGCCGCGGCCAACGACCTTGATCAGCCGCTCGATTTCGAGGACGACGTGGAAGGTTGGGACACGGTCGCCGAGGAGGATCCCTCGCATGCGCTCTCCGCCGGCACGCCGCGCGACATGGCCGCGCTGCCCTATGATTCCGCGGCGCACGCGGCGGAACTTCACCCGCTGGCGAAATTGGTCGGCGAGCTATGGGGCAAGCGGTCGATCGGGGCCTCGATCGAGCTGCACCTCGACGGCGCGCACGTTCTGGTGCCCGATCGTTATGCGCCGCATCTCTCGCGGCGGAGCCATGGGGTGTTCGCCGTGAGAGAGGTGGGAGGAGCGTTTACCGTCACCGTGATTGCTTGGGACGCGGTCCGCCGCGTCGAGGTCCGCGGGCTCCGCGAGCTTCCCGGCGGCATGCTAGAGTGAGTGTTGACGCGCGCCGAGCGAAATCCTCACTCGTCTTCCGTGAGGTCGCCCTCGCTGAGCATCTGGAAACCCTTGTTGGCCAGCGTCTCCATGCCCATCTCGATGTTATCGACCATCAGCGCCACGGCGGGTCGGCCGCGCGGCCGCACCAAGAGCGGATACGCCTGTATGATGTTCACCTCGGCCTGCAAAAGTGCCGTGCAGACTCGCAAGAGCGGTTGAGGCCCCTCGGGCAATTCGACGCCGATCAGGTCACTCTCGATCAGCGCCAGCCCCGCACGTTCCAGAATCTCGCGCCCCTGCTCGGGATGGCTGAGCAGGAATCGTACAAAGGCGCACTCCGCCGAGTCGGCGATCGAAAGCGCGACGATCCGCACCTTGGTTCCCTCGAAGCGTCGCACCACCTCCAACAACTGGCCCACGCGGTTCTCGAGGAATACGGTGAACTGGCGGATCGAGGGGTAGTTGCGCCCTCGTATGGTGGCAAAGCCGGTGCCAGTATGGTCCCCGATGCTCATTCGTATGCCCTGTGTCAAAGCTGACCGGCGTTAAGTGTATACGATAAGAGAGGTTCGGTCAACGCAGCCGGCGCGCCGAGTGGCTCGCCTTATGGACAGAGGCCGTGCCGTGGCGAAGCGCCAATGCGGCGTCAGTCCAATTGGCGCGTCATCAGAGCACGCTCCGTTGAAAAGTAACGCCCGTGGATGGTCATCCACGGGCGTTGCAATCAACACCCAAAAGCAAAGCCTGCCGGCAATGTTAGTTGAACGGCGAAGCGAAGATCTCGCCGCCCTGGATCGTCGAGAGCGCTCGATAGGTGTTCATGTCGACCGAATCGACAATGAAGTGCACAGAGCCGTCGGCCATGAGAAAGTTTCCGCCGCCACGGTGGTCCGCGCGGAAGTTGCTGGTGAGGTCCCCGGTGTCAAGTAGCGGGGCGCCTGGCCTGGGATGCTGGTAGATTCCGGGCACGCCGGCACCGTTCCACCAATCAACGCTCGGGCGACAGTTCACCAGGCCAGTTGGTGGATCGGTCAGGATGAAACTATGGGTGATTATTTTCTTGCCATTGTGAGTCTTGTTGAGCGGTTCAATCGTGCAGCCGAAAATGCTCGTGAAGTATTGCGGCGGCTGTGCATCCTGCAGGCCTGGTGAAGCGTTGGGGTTCTGAAACCAGAACTGGTAAGGTGGGATCGGGCGATCCACATCGCCGCTGCGGCAATTGCCCACGGTCATGGTAGCGCCCTTGTAGATGCACTTCTCGGTCTGGATGCACAGATCCTTGGTCGGGTCGGATTGGATCGCGGCGGACAGTGGCCATCTCTGCGCCTTGGTGCAAAGCGTGTAGTTGGTTCCACCGGCCCCTTCGCCCATGGCGAACGTGTTGCTGGTGCCGTCGGTGATGTCCTTCTCGGCGACGGCGAACGACGTGCCTGGGAAGCCGGCTTCCTTGGGCACCGATACATCAAACATGCCGCGCTCATATTTCGACACCAGCATGATGAACTGCGTGCCGGTGACCTGCGGATCGGTCGTCTCGAGTGGCTCGACGATCCAGCCTGGCGTGGCGCAGATGCCGTCGGTCACCCCCTTGCAAAAAATGTAGTCGGTGACCGCCAATTCCGACCCGAACGGGTTGACAATGATTCCAATCTGCGGCTGCACCTGTACGCCCTCGACGGCACGATGAATCTGGGCGAAATAAGGGTCGGTGACGGGGTTCTGCTTATTGGCGTTCGAGGGACAGACGAGCGTGTTTATCACCGAGCCGTACAGCCTCCGGTCGTCATCGGCATTGCCGTACACCCCATCCGGGCCCGGCTTCTGCTGAGCATACCAGGGACGTTTCTGGTCGTAGAGCGCATTGACCGACTGCTGCTCCATGAAGGGGAGCAGAGAAGTGAAGCCGGTGCTGAAGACCGTGAACTCGAAATTGCTAGGATCGTTGATCGTGGCCTTCGCGGCCTCGCCGAACACAAACCCGGCGGGGAAGCTGCCGGTCGCGGAATGATAGTTGTGCATGGCGATGCCCAACTGCCTGAGGTTGTTCGAGCACTGGGCCTTGCGAGCGGCCTCTCGTGCTGCCTGCACCGCCGGCAAGAGCAGGGCGATCAGAATGCCAATAATGGCGATCACAACCAGCAGCTCCACCAGCGTGAAGCCACTCGAGCCTGGTTTGCTGTAGCAACATGTTTGAGTGCGAAATGTCCGGTGCATGGCAACCGCCTTTGTCGAAAACGTCGATGAATGAAAACGCCCGTCAGCGGGCCGCTGAACGAGAACGCTTGCCTCTTTGATCAGAATAGACGAGAGTAGTGCCGCCGCAGTCCGTTAAAACCACCAGCACTGTCCGCAAATAGCGCTGTTGCTCAGTCCCGTATACAACCATTCTGGCGGTTGCCCACGAAAACGCAACCGCCGCCGCACCCCCCATGGAGGAGCAACCCGCAGTGTATCGTAACTTCCTGCTGTGTCAAGGATTTTTTGCGTGCGCCGAGCGTAGAACGCCTGTGGCGAGTGGCCATGGGCTAAGGCCCGTCCGACGCGCTCCCCACTAGCCCCATGGATCGCTGGCTTCCGTTTGCCTACCAATATGGCCTGGGCGCGCTGATTTTCGTGGGCGGCCTGGCCGTGCTCCTCCGTGCCGGGGCGCTTCGCCTGGCTCGGCACGAGGACCGCCGACTGCTGGCCGCGATCCTTGCCGGCTTCCTGGGGTTCGTGGCACTGCACGCCTTTTGGATGATCTACGTCGCCGGGTAGTCTGCAAGGAATTCGGCCGATGGGCTCCACGGCAACCGCGCTCGGTGTTGGCGACGGGCTCGTGATCGTCGCCTATTTCGCCGTCATCATCTTGGTCGGCGTCCGCGCCGCGCGCTTTACGCGCACCACGCACGAGTTCTTCTTTGCCGGTCAGCGCTTCAGTTGGTGGCTGGTGGCCGTCTCGTGCGTCGCCACGTTGGTGGGCGCCTACAGCTTCCAGCAGTATTCGCAGATCGGCTTCAAGTACGGGCTCTGCTCGATGGATGCCTATACCAACGAGTGGTTCATTCTGCCGCTTTTTTTGGCCGGTTGGCTGCCGATCATCTACTACAGCCGCGTGCAGTCGATTCCCGAGTATTTTGAGCGCCGCTTCGACCGCCGCACGCGGATCGCGGTGATGGTGGTGCTTTTGGTCTATCTCGAGGTCTATATCGGCATCAACCTGCTCACGATCGGCACGATCCTCGATGCGATCTATCGCCTTCCGCTGGTGACCTGGCTCGGCGGCAGCATGTTTCAGGATGCCGTTTCGACGACCGACCTCAGTATTTTTGTTTGGGCCGCGATCAGCGCCGTCGCCTGCGGCATCTACTTGCACGCCGGCGGACAAACCTCGGTCATCATGACCGATCTGCTGCAAGGGTTGCTCTTGTTGATGGTCGGGCTGGGGATTACCGCCTTAGCGCTTGTCGAAGTCGGCGGCCTGGCTCGCTTCTGGGAAGGGCTGCCCGCGACGCACCGGCTCCCCTTTGCTCAGTTCAACCATCCGGCCGGACTGCACCAGGTGGGGAATTTTTGGAGCGACGCCATGGTGGGCACGTTCGCTTTCTACCTGATCAACCAGGGCATTCTCATGCGGTTTCTCGCCGCGAAATCGGTGCGCGAGTCGCGCAGAGCGATGTTGGTCGTGGTCCTGATCCTGATGCCGCTGGCCGCCGTCGCGGTCTCCGGCGCCGGTTGGATGGGCCGGTCGTTGGAGTCGCACGGAACGCTCGAGCACGGCGCTCTGGCCGATGATCTGGTGGGCGACAATGTCTTCGTGCTTGTCGCGCGGCAGGTGAGCACCATTCCCGGCATGTTTGGCCTGGTGGTGGCGGCGGTCATCGCCGCGCTGATGAGCACGCTCGATTCGTACATCACCGCCGTGTCGGCCGTGGTCGTCAACGACATCTGGCGCCCGCTGCGTCCCGGTCGCTCCGACGCCGACGACCTGAGCGCGGCGCGGTTCGCCGCGATCGTGTCGACCGTGCTGGGGCTGGGGATGATCTTCGTCGGCCGGCGGTTTGATTCGATCTATCAGGCACTCTCGAATTTCACCTCCGCAATCCTGCCGCCCCTGGTGGTGGTTGTATTCCTCGCCATGCTGACGCGGCGATTCACCGCGCGGGCGGCATTTTGGACGCTGGTGCTAGGCTCGGCCGCGATCGCGCTTTCGATGATCGAGCCTCGTGTCATCGTCCCGTTTGCGCACGGCTCGCCACCCTTCGAACCGCCCGGCAACCCGCCGGGCTTCGAGCAGTTTTCGTATATGCGCGCGCTCTTCGGATTGGTGTCATCGTCGCTGATCGCCGTGGCGTTCATTCTTTTCGACGGCTCGCCCTCGGCAAAGCCGCTCTCCGGCCTGCTCATTTCCACCTTGGACGAAGCACGCCAGCGGTTCAAAGGCGGCGTGCCCAACGATCGCGCGATCGGTCGAAAGTGCGTGCTTCCGATGCGCGTGGACGCGGCGTTGTCGAGCGAGATTCGTCTGCCGCGCGACGTGATGGAGCAATTGCAGGCCGAACCGGGCGACCTGCTCTATGTGAGCGATGCGCGCTGGTGGCTGGGTGGATTTCGCTCGCTGCATGTGCGCGCGGCGGCGCCAGCCGAAACGGACGGGCAGTTGCACATCGGGCCCGGCGCGATCGAGCAAGGACACTTACTTGCCGACCACCCGGTGCGCGTGGAGAAGATTATGTAGATGGGCGCCGCGGTCGGACGCACATGGGTTCGTCACCGGCCGGCTAACGCCGGCCGCTCGCCGCCCGATTCGGATCGGCGACCGCGCTGCTCACACAGGCGGCGCCACTTCCGCCAGCGGGCCGGTGGCGACCGTCGTGGTCGCCGAGAGTGGATACCGCTTTAGCACGGCGTGTACGTCGTTGACCGTGATGGCGGCGATCGTATCCAGATCGTCCTTGGTCGAACGATAGCCGCCGCGCTGGATCCAGTTGGAGCCCACGGCGAACAGCCGCCCCCTCGGTCGTTCGCCCGCCAGCACGATTCGCGAATTCGTCTTGCTCTTGGCCGTTTCGACCTCCTCGGTGGCCACTCCCTCGGTCTCGACGCGGCGAAACAGATCGAGCACGCGCTGCAGATTCTCTTCCGCACGCTCCGGCGCGCAGCTCATAAAGGTGACGTACAACCCCGCGTCTTGATAGTCGTAATGACCCAGATTGGCGTGTTCCGCATACCCGCGGTCGACCAGCTCCCAGTAGAGCCGGCTTCCCGAGTCGTCACCCACAATCGTGGCCAGCACCTTGGCCGCGTAACGGTCCGGGTCGATTGCCGTGGGACCGCGCGCCATTTGAATTGCATATTCCTGGGCGGAACTCGCGCGTTCGATCGCCTGGAAACCACTCCGCGCTGTCACGGGCGCGGTGATGCGGTTGACGGTCATCGCAGGCCAGGCTCCGCAGCATCGCTCGGCGCTGGCCACCAGCCGCGCGAAATCCACTCGCCCCGCGCCGGCCAGCACGATATTGCCAGGACTGTAGCGGTGCGAAAAATAGCCTCGCATCGCGTCGACGCTGATGTGGGTGATGCTCTCGAGCGTCCCCAGCACGGTGCGCGCCAGCGGATGTGCTCCGAAGTACGCGGCGCGACACTTGTCATCGGCGCCGAAGGGCGGCTGGTCCTGGTACATGCGGATTTCTTCGATGATGACCTGCCGTTCGGTTTCGAAGTCGTCGCCGCGCAGCGAGGGGCGCAGGATGTCGGCGATCAGCTCAACCGCCCAGTCCTGGTACTCCGGCAGCACGGCTGCATAGTACACGGTGGCCTCTTCGCTCGTGTAGGCGTTGTAGTGGGCGCCCATCTCGTCGAACTCGCGGTTGACGTCTTCGGCCGAGCGTTTGGGCGTGCCCTTAAACACCATGTGTTCGAGGAAGTGGCTCACCCCCCACACGTCGTCGGTTTCGTCGCGCGAGCCGGTTTTTACGAAGAATCCCAGTGCCGTCGAATGCACCGCGCCGTTGCACTCGGCCACGATTTCCAAACCATTGGCGAGCCGATGGCTAAGAAACTCCAAGCGGCACCTCCAGCGGCTGCGGACCAAGCGTCACGATCGTAAAGTCGCGCGGCGGGTTGTCGTCCAGATAGGCGTTGATACTCTCGCAGGAGAGCGCGTCGACGATGCTCACGATCTCCTCCAGCGGGCGCACGCGCCCCAGGTAGTACCAATCGCGCGCCACGGCGGAGCTGCGTGACGCGCTCGATTCTTGCTGCATGACCAGCGCGCTTTTGATTCGGGCCTTCAAGCGATCGATCTCGTGCGCTTCGATGCCTAGCGCCAGTCGCTCCAGCTCGGCCAGCACGACGTTCAGCGTCTCTTGAGCGCGCTCGGCGCTCGTGCCGGCGTAACACAGCACGCTGCCGCGGTCGCGCAGCGTGTGATAGGCTGCGTACACGGAGTAACAGAGTCCGCGCTTCTCGCGCACCTCGGTGAACAGCCGCGAGCTCATCCCGCCGCTGAGCGCGCCAACCGCGCCCCACGCCTGGAAATACAGCGGATGGGAATAAGGGACGCTGTCGTAGGCGATTCCAATCTGCGTTTGATTCGTATCGTGGGCGAGGTGTTCGCGCTTGGCGACGTGCGCGCCCGCGGACAAGGGCGGCACTTCCACCGCCGGCCAATCCCCAAAGAGTGACTCGACCTGGTCCTTGAGCGCCGGCCAGTCGATGCGTCCCGCCACGCCCAGAATGGCCCCGTTGGGCCGGTAAGCACGCTGGACGTGCCGCGCCACGTCGCGCGAGGCGATCGCCGTCAATCCCTCCACGGTTCCATGGGTGGGCTGGCCCCACGGATGCGGGTAGTGTCGTCGGCGCAGCTCAACCATCACCTTATGCGCGGGATCGTCCTCAATTGCCATGAGCTCCTGTAGCATCACCTGTCGGACCGGCTCGAACTCACTCTCCGGCAATCGCGGACGGCGAACCGCGTCGGCATAGAGCGCCAGCGCCGAGTGCAGATTCGAGGCCAGCGTGGCACCGCTGAAGCTGGTGTGCGGCTCGGCCACTCCCTCGGCGCGCTCGACCCCCAAATTGTCGAGCGCCGTCACAAAGGCGCGACTATCGCGCGCCCCGGCGCCGCGCAGGGCCATCTCGCAGGTGAATACGCTCAGCCCGCCACGCTCGGCCGGGTCCATCGCGCTGCCGCCGGGGACCAAGAGTGTCAGCGCCGCCGACTCCAACCAGTCCATCACCTCCGCCACCAGCACCAGGCCGTTGGCCAATGTGTGAGAAAGAATCGACTGGGCCACGGCGTCTCCTGAACCCCACGGAAATGGAACGGCGGGGTCGGTCTAGCTGTACGCCACTTCAACGGCCTTGTACAGGGTGCGGACCTTGTTAAAGCCCAGACGCTGATACAAGCGGACCGCGCCCTCGTTGCGCGCCGTAACCTCCAGATGGACGTGGTGCAAGCCCGCCGAACGAAATCCCTCGAGCGCCTTGAGCATCAGAGCCGTGCCGAGTCCGCGTTCGCGGTGCTCGGGCACGACGCCCAGATTCTGCACGGCTCCCACTCCCGCGCGCTCCTTGACTCCCTGCACCGTGGCGCAATACTCCGGCCGCCAATTCTCCTGCGGCCGATAGACCACCAACCAGGTGGCCCCCGCCAGAAACCCGTCCTTCCGCATGATCTCGTGCATCAGGCGATGGCAACCGTCGAATTCGCCGAGGCAGGGGAAAACGTTGGAGTCGATCTCCGTCCGGAAGCTCAAATACTTGGCCTCGGCGTGTGCCTCGACCAGCGACGAGTGCCAGGCGACGAACGAGTAGCCCACCGGCAGGCGCGCCAGCGGAATTCGTCGACCCACCAGGTCGCATTCCATCCGAAAGCGTTTGAAATACGTCAGGCCCATACGAGGCTTGCCGCAAATACGAAAAACCAATCACGTTTGGCCGATCGCCAGGCGAACCCCACCCCGCTCACGTGAATCGCCGTCTAAATTTACTCGCCGTGTCGAGGAGGGTCAACTTTTGGCGAGTCGGGCGTATGGGACCGCAAGAATGGGCTCTAACGGCGCGCCAATTGCCGCCGCGCCACTTGGACCGCCGCCTCGAGCGCCGCGTCCGCCGACTCGGCATCCAGCAGTTCGGCGCTCGGCGCGCCATCGAGCGGCCGCGCCACTTGTTGGACCGTCACATCGGGCGACACGCCGCGCTTATTATAGGCGTTTCCCTGGGGCGAGTAGAACTTGGCCGTGGTCAGCCGGATGCCGGCATGCGCATAGTTCAGGGGGAAAATACCTTGAACCGATCCCTTGCCGTAGCTGGTCGAGCCGACAACCGTGCCGCGGCGCGTCTCTCGGATCGCGCCGGCTAATATCTCGCTGGCGCTGGCGCTCTCGCCATCGATCAAGACCACCAGCGGTACACGCCACGTTCCGTTGCGATGCGCCGCATAGGTGTAGTCCTCGTTGGGGTTGCGACCGCGCGTCGAAACGATCGTGCCGCGCTCGATGAACTTGTCGGCGACTTCCACTGACGTAGTCAACAGCCCGCCCGGATTACCACGCAGGTCGATGATCAAGCTCCGCATTCCTTGCCGGTGCAGTTGCCACAGGGCCGTATCAATCTCGCGAGTCGTGTTCTTCTGGAAGCAGGTCAGCTTCAAATAGCCAACCCCCAGGTCGGCATCCACCAGCTTCACGTCATCGACGCTGGGCACGTCCACGTGTTCGCGCCGCAGTCGCAGTCGCCGTGCGGCGCCACCCAAGGGCGCCGTGTCCATTTCCACAAAGCTGCCTTCGGGGCCCTGCAACAGATCGGCCGCCTCGTCGGTCGACAGTTCGACCGTCGAAACACCGTCCACGGCGACGATGCGATCGCCCGCGCGCACACCGCCGCGATGGGCTGGCCCGCCCGGGATCACCTTCACGATCAATAGCGCGCCGTCGCTGGCCTTCAACTCGACTCCCAGGCCGACGAAGTTGCCGTCGATCTGCGAATACACCTCGCGAAGCTGGTCGGCGGTCAGATAGGCCGAGTAGTCATCGAGCGACCCCGCGGCCGCGCTGGTGTACTCCATGACCACGGCGACTGCCGGCAGTCCGACCGACTCTCGAGCCACCGCGACTGCCTGCTCTACCGCGGCGCGGGCGCCATGTCGATCGCGAACCACGGCCCCACCCAAGGATTGGCGTAAATGCATCTGCAAGCGGTCGATGCTGTCGGCCGACACGTTTTTCAGATTGGTTCGCGCGAAGGTCTCGTCGGCCAGCGCAATCTCGACGCTCGAGGTGCCGCGATCCACCAGTTCCTTCCAGTCCGGTTGGTCCACAAAGTGCGATTGGATCTTCAACAGCACTTCCGCGTAGAGCCCCAGCGCGTCCCGCTCCGATAGCGTCGCCAGCGACTCGCGGTAGCTCGCGTCGCTGTAGCGGCGCACCAGATCGTAGTGCATCCGCGCCAAGGAGAACTGCCGCTCGAGTCGAATCTCGCCGGGATAGTTCCGCAGCGCGTCTTCGTAATGCGCAAGCGCCTCGCCCCAACGGCGCGCGGCCTCGAGCTCGAAGCCGCGGCGGAGGACTTCGTCGACGGCCGCCGCCGCGCGTACTTCGGGCGCAAAGCGAATCTGGCCGCTGGCGGTGGTGGCAATGAATGCCCCAACGAGTGCCGCAAGAACGAGCGGGAAGGCGCGTTGCAGGACCCGACGTGGCATGTGGTTTCCGTTCAACGAGCGCCGGAGTTGCCGCCTGAACAGTCCGGACGATCCGTCTGGTGCGGATTGTCCGATCCGTTCGGCAAGCCGCGGCGCGGCTCCTTGAGGGGTCGACTTCGCCGCGGCCGACGCCGGGTCAAAGTGTCCGATCTGGTTGAGTATAGAACACGTTTTGGGGGTGGTCAAAAGTCGCGCGGCGCGATTCGCAATACGCGCCACACATCCACTAAGAGCCGTGCGACTCGCAGGGCGGTTGGCCGCACAATGACGGATGCTCCGGCCGTGGGGGAGTGCTATGACGGCTGGGCACGATGAGGACGATTGCGCAAGAAAGTGCGTGCGTGATGGGGGGCCGGCATTCTGTACACGACCTCAGTGAGGCCAGCCCACGCGGCGATCGATACCGTACGCCGCACCACCGGGACTATTGACTGTTATTGACCCCGTGTATAGTTGAGCGGCTCAGAGCTTCACGTGCCGACCGCTTCGGACCGAGCGAGTCTGTGCGTGGCAGAGCCGCAGGGCGTCGCGCGCTAGTTCCGCGCCTAACAGCGGCGACGCTCGTCCCTTGGCGATCGCGCGACTCACTTCGCCCAGCTCATCGACAAACGCGTCGACGGGATCAGCCGAGCCGAGCCGTGGACGAATGACCTTGCCATCGGAGGTGAGTATGGAGAGCGGCATTGATAATGCCGGCTGGCCCGCGATCACGGAAAAATCGTACAACAGCGTCGCGCGCTCGAAATGAAGCTCGAATCCGTGCGTGAATGGCCGCCCCTGCTGATCAATGACGCCGCTGGTGGCCGTGATCGTCGGCCGATGGTCAGCAAAAACAAACTGCGTATCCAGAAACTCGACCACTCTTCCGCGCATCCGTCCGCGGCTGCACACCGCACGCGGCATGCCGCACAACAGCCGGATGAAATGCGCATCGTGCACGTGCAAGTCGATCACCGGCCCGCCGACTCGCCGCGCGTCGTAAAAATCCTTAATCCACAACGGGTTCGAGATGATCCGCTTGAACCGCGCGCCCAGCAACTCGCCGTAGGTGCGCTGGCGCACCGCCTGGTATGCAAAGGCGTACTCGGGGAAGAACGGCAGCACGTGACCCACGAACAGCAGCTTCCCTGCCTTTCGAGCCGCGTCGACCATTCGGTCGGCGTCCGCGACCGCCAGGGCCATGGGCTTCTCGCACACCGCGTGCTTGCTCGCACTGAGCGCCGCCACGGTCGCCGTGGCGTGCATCGCCGGTGGCAGGCAGATGTCGACCAGGTCGATCTTGGGATCAGCCATCATGGCGTCGAGCGACTCGTACGCCGCCACGCCACCTAGATCCATTTGCGTGCCTTCCGGCCCAAAATTCCCCTTGATGCCGCGCCAATCGCCGGCTCGCTTCGCCGCGTCGCGCGAACAGATGGCTCGTACTTTCGCCCCGCGCACCTTCTGGTACGCCAGGTAATGAATCATCCCCATGAAGCCGATGCCGACAATGCCAACGTTGATCATTTGGTCGCGCGACTACCCGTCGCAGAGTTTCAAGAAGCACTGGTAGGCCTCGTCCCACTCATCCATCGCACGCGGCTCGTACGTCTCGACGTCGAACGAGGTGCGGATCACCTCGCGCGCCTCGGCGACCGAGGCGATCGACCCGGCGGAGATCGCCTGCATCGCGAGGTTGCCAGTCGCCGTGGCCTCGATCGGTCCCGCGACGACCGGTCGACCACATGCATCGGCCGTCCATTGACAAAGCGACCGGTTCTGCGCCCCGCCGCCGACGATGTGGATCGTCGCGATCCGCGAGTCGCTCAACTCCTCGAGCCATTCCAGGACGCGCCGGTAGCGCAGCGCCAAACTCTCGAGCGCACAGCGCACGATCGCCCCTTCGCTCTCGAGCACAGTCTGACCGGTTCGCCGACAGAACTCGGCGATCTCGCGCGCCATGTCGGCCGGTGCAAGAAAGACATGATCGTCGGGGTTGATCAGCGAGGCTCGCGGCGCCGCGGCCATGGCCATCTGCTCCAATTGGTCCCAGGAATAGTCTCGCCCTCCGCGGCTCCACACACGCCGGCATTCCTGCACTAGCCACAGGCCAGCGATGTTCTTCAACAGCCGCGTTGTGTGCCCAGCGCCTCCTTCGTTGGTGAAATTGAGCCGCAGGCAGTCGTCGTTCACTACCGCCTGGGCCAGTTCCACGCCCAAAAGCGACCACGTGCCCGAGCTGATGTAGCACCAGTCCGGCTTGGCGCCGCCGCTTCTGGCCGGCACCGCCAATACGGCGCTCGCCGTATCGTGCGTCGCTGGTGCCACGACCGCAGCATGCGACAGGCCCGTCGACGCCGCCACGTCGTGCACAAGCGGCCCAAGTCTTGTACCGGGTTCCACAACATCGCCGAGGATACGCGTGGGCAAATCGAACTTCGCGAGCAATTCAACCGCCCACCTTCGGTGCAGTGGATCATAGAACTGCGTGGTGGTGGCGTTCGTGAACTCGTTCGCCTTGACTCCCGTCATCAGCCAGTGAAACAGGTCCGGCATCATCAATAGCGAATCGGCAGCCTCGAGTATGGGCGATCGCGCCATCCGCATCGCCAGCAGTTGGTAGAGCGTATTGAACTGCATGAACTGCAGGCCCGTGGCTGCGAAGATCTCCTCACGGCTGGCGATCGAGAAGGCGCGCTGCAAGATGCCGTCGGTCTGCCGGTCTCGATAGTGGTACGGGTTGCCAAGCAGTGTGTCGCCGCGCCCCACCAGGCCAAAATCGACGCCCCAGGTCGCCACGCCCACGCTTTGGAACCGGTCGCCGAACCTCTCGCAGGCACGAGCCATACCGTCTTGGACGTGTTGCCACAGCGCCAGCATGTCCCAATGCAGCGAGCCCAGCACGTTCACGGGCCCATTGGCGAACCGGTGAACCTCCTCCAGCCGGAGCCGCTGCCCGTCGAAGCAGCCCACCACATGGCGGCCGCTGGAGGCTCCGATGTCCACTGCCAGGTAAAACTGTTCGTGCATGCAAAGCCTGCCCGCGCAAGAGAATCCGCCGAGAGAGCACACGAGCGCGAGGCGCAAGCCGAGGGAGCAAACTAACGCGAGTTGGACAGATCGTCCCTCGCCAAGTGTGCCCAGTCAAGCATTTCAAGCCGATTCGGCTGTTGTCCCCCCCTAAAACGCATCACCGGCTGAAGTTATCCACGTGTCGCAGTCGATATCATGATATACTTGACTTAGATAAGCAACATTCATATCATTCGAGCCTAGGCGTGAGATAGCACCATGGGAGCGGCCTTGCAGATCCGAACCGAAATGCTTTTGCGACCGCCGCTTACCGTGATCGATCGGCCGACGAACGACGTGCCGAGCACAGCGGTCTCCATCGAGTTCCTTGACGAGCTTCTCCAGCAAGGCGAGCGACTCGAGACGGCCTCGCCACGCGAGATCATCGCTTGGGCGGTCGACAACTATTATCCGAAGCTTGGCATGGCCACCGCCTTCGGACCCGAGGGCTGCGTCATTCTGCACTACCTGGCCGAGATCCAGCCCAAAGTTTTTGTGTTCAATCTCGACACAGGCTACCAGTTTCCCGAGACATTGAGGCTCCGCGACCGCGTCGCCGAGCGTTACGGAATTGAGGTCGAGCTGGTCCAGCCCGAGTTGTCGGTGGTCGAGTACGAAGCGGCTCACGGTGGCCCGCTCTATAAGACTCACCCGGACCGGTGCTGCGCCGATCGCAAGGTGAAGCTGCTGGAGCGCGTCGCCGCGGGTTTGGACGCCTGGATGAGCGGCATCCGCCGCGACCAAAGCACCGACCGAGCCAAGGCCCCGATCGTCGGCTGGGACAAAAAGTTCGGCCTCGTCAAAATCAGCCCGCTGGCCAACTGGACGAAGCAAGACGTCTGGAAGCTGATCACCGACGAAGACATCCCGTACAACGCGCTGCACGATCAAGGCTATTCGAGCATTGGCTGCTGGCCCTGCACACGCGCGACGCTCTTTGGCGAAGACGAACGAGCCGGCCGCTGGAGCGGGTTCGCCAAAACCGAATGCGGCCTGCATGTGAGCGACGACCGTCCCTGACAAGAGTCTCACCACGGAGACACGGAGGCACGGAGACGGACGGGATAGAAAAAGTGGTACATCGCAGCGTGTTTAAGAACGCGCATTGGATGGCTGAATGTGTGCCACTGGCTTTGCCAGTGCAAGTCGATCGATCGAGTTTCACACTGGCAAAGCCAGTGGCACACAACGACTGACCGTTTCATTCGTATCCTCCATTTTGTCTCCGTGCCTCCGTGTCTCCGTGGTGAATTCCGTCGTAGCGTGAAAGTTTCCGCCAAGACTGAATACGCCTGCATCGCCATGCTCGAGTTGGCGGCGAGCTATGGGTCGGGCGAGCCGGTCCGCATCCGGCGCATCGCCGACGAGCACGGCATCCCCTCGCGGTTTCTCGTGCAGATTCTGCTGCAGCTCAAAGGTGCTGGCCTGGTGGCGAGCACGCGCGGCGCCGCCGGCGGCTACCAATTGACGCGCCCTCCGGGCGAGATTTCGCTCGCCACGGTGATGAACGTCATCGAAGGCCCGCGTGACGCGGGCCTCGCAACCAGCGCCTCGCCCGACTCGATCGCCGCCAAGGTCCTGATGCGGACCTGGCGCGACATCACCGAGCGCGAACAGACGATTCTCGAAGAAATCACTTTCGCCGACCTCGTCGCGCGAGCTCGCCGCCAGAGTGAGAATATGTACTATATCTGACGGAGCGCGCGACAAAGCGTCGTTGGATAGCAAACGTAACCGCGACGGGGTGTGGTGCGCGGAATCCAAGATTGGGCCTGATCCATGGCGGCCTATGAAAACGGTGCCAAGGCTCGGGCACGCATTGCGCTACGGATCCGACTTCTCAGAAACAACGCCCGCCGACTCGCGCGGTTCTGGTTTACATTCGACCAACCCGTCGACTCGAGAGCATATGCAGCCCATGGGTTTTGCCTGATGGCGTTCAAATACGCCGTCGAGGCAACCGTTCTCTTCCTCGTGCTGGGCCGGTTTTTCCCACCCGCCGACTTTTTTCATCCGGTTCTCTCCGCGCGCATGAAGTTCTTGGGGGCATCACAAGAGTGGTTGGGTTGGGCGCAGTTTATCTGGAGTCTTCCGTTCCTGTGGATCGCAATCTCCATGAGTGTGCGACGCGCCGCGAATGCAGGAATCTCGCCGTGGTGGGGGCTGATCATTCTGGTGCCCATCGCGAATTATCTGTTCATGATCATGATGTGCCTCATGCCCACTCGCAGTGAGCAGCAGCTCCGATTTGATTACTCCGCGCCCGCCCTCGACGCGAACGTCCCCAGCGTACTTCGCGCCGTCGCGATTAGTTCCGTCGTTGGCTTAGGCATGGTATTGCTGGCGGTATTTGTGCTCGGCAGCTACGGTAGTGCGCTATTCCTTGGCGTGCCCATCGTTGCCGGCGCTACCAGCGCGTTCGCTCACAATCACAATCATGCGCGTTCCATGACTTCAACACTTCTGGCATCCGCGCTGGCCGTCATGGTGCCCGGTTTGGTCATCATGCTCTTTGCGCTAGAAGGTGCAATTTGTTTGCTGATGGCGCTTCCCATCGCGCTGCCGGTGTCGATCTTCGGAGGTTTGGTCGGCAAAGTGATTGCGGATTCGCACGCGCATTACCGTACAGGGCTGGGCACACTGGTGCTCTTCTGGCCGACATGGGGAGGTATAGACCGCTGGTTGCAGCCCACGCCCGTTCACGAAGTCTATTCGGCGGTGGAAATCGACGCGCCGCAGAGCGTGGTATGGCGCAACGTGATTCGCTTCCCGCGTTTGGCCGAGCCGCGCGAATGGTATTTTCGTTTGGGAATCGCGTACCCGTGCGAAGCGCGTATTGATGGCCACGGCACAGGCGCGGTACGCCACTGTGTTTTTTCAACAGGCGCGTTTGTCGAACCGATCACGGTCTGGAACGCGCCGCATCGACTTGCCTTCGCGGTTACGGAGCAGCCGGCGCCGATGCGCGAATTGAGCCCTTATGAGCACGTGCACGCTCCGCACTTGGAGGGTTATCTGAGATGCCGCAGCGGCGAATTCCGATTGGTTGAACTTCCGGGCGGGCGAACGCGGCTTGAAGGCCGCACCTGGTACGAACTCGAAATGTTCCCCCAGGGTTATTGGACGCTATGGACTGACGCGATCATTCATCGAATTCATAACCGCGTCCTGCGGCATATTCAGACGATTTCAGAAAGTGACCGCCAAGCAGAAATGGCCCTGGGTCCAGGACCTTCACGCCCCGGGTCGTAGATTAATAATCGCATCGTCAAGATTCGCGGCCGCGTACTCGAGCGCTTGCCGGATGTCTTCGTCTTCGAGTTCTGGATATTCGACGCGTAGCTCATCGCGGTCGCGATATGCTGCCAAGGCTTGCAACACGCGCTTCACCGTCTAGCGCATACCACGAATGCACGGCTGGCCATTCAGCACCGCAGGGTCGCAAATAATTCGATCAAACGACTTCAATTGAGGCTCACGGTCACCGTCTTCGTCTCGGTATAGGCCTCCAGGCCCTTTTCGCCTAGCTCGCGGCCGATGCCGGACATCTTGAAGCCGCCGAAGGGGGCCGCCGCGTCGAAGACGTCGTAGCAGTTGATCCAGACGGTGCCAGCCTTGATCTTGGCGGCCAGCGCGTGCGCCTTGGCGATATCGCGCGTCCACACCGCGGCGGCCAGACCGTAGAACGTGTTGTTCGCGCGCTCGACGATCTCGCTCGGGCCTTTGAACTTCAAGATCGACATCACGGGGCCGAAGATTTCGTCCTTGGCGATCGTCATGTCGTCCTTCACGTCGGCAAACACGGTGGGCTCGATAAAATATCCGCGATCGCCGAACCGCTTGCCGCCGGTGAGGCACTTGGCGCCTTCCTTCTGGCCGACGCCGATATAGTGCATGATCTTGTCGAACTGAGCCTGGTCGACCTGCGGGCCTTGCTGCGTGTCGGCCTTGAACGGGTCGCCAAGCTTGCGGTCCTTGCTCATCGACACCAGCCGGTCCACAAACTTGTCGTGGATTTTCTCCTCGACAAACAGCCGGCTGCCGGCGCAGCAGCACTGTCCTTGATTGAGGTACAGCCCGATATAGGCGCCGGCCGCCGCCGCGTCCAGATCGGCGTCGGCGAAGACGATGTTCGGGCTTTTTCCGCCGAGCTCGAAGGTGAGCCGCTTGAGCGTGGGCGCCGCGTCGCGCATGATGATCTGCGCCGTCTTGTATTCGCCGGTAAAAGCCACCTTGTCGACGCCGGGGTGTTTTACGATTGCGGCGCCCGCCGTGGGGCCGTAGCCGGGCACGACGTTGATCACGCCGTCGGGAATGCCGGCCTTCTGCGCCAACCGAGCCATGCGCAGGCAGGTGAGGGGCGTCTGCTCGGCGGGCTTCATCACGATCGTGCACCCGGCCGCCAGCGCCGGGCCCCACTTCCAGGCGACCATCAGCATGGGGAAATTCCAGGGAATGATCTGCCCGACCACGCCCACCGGCTCGCGCCGCGTGTAGACGAAGTAGTTGCCGCGCACGGGAATCGTCTGCCCGAGCAGCTTGTCGGCAAAGCCGGCGTAATAGCGGAGGCAGTCGATCGTCAACGGCAGGTCGCCGCCGCGGCTGTCGGAGATCGGCTTGCCGTTATCGAGCGTCTCCAGGGCGGCCAACTCCTCGGCCTCTTCTTCGATCAAGTCGGCCAGCTTGAACATCAGGCGGCCGCGCTCGCGCGCATCCATTTTTCCCCAGGGGCCCTCTTCCAGCGCCTCGCGTGCTGCCTTGACGGCCTGATCCACATCGGCCGCGTCCCCCTCGGCCACCTGGGCGATGACCTCCTCGGTCGCTGGGTTCAGCGTATCGAACATCTGGCCGCTGGCCGCTGGAACCCAATGCCCGCCGATAAAGCATTGCGTCTGCCGGATCTTGGGCCGTTTCACCTTTTCGGTAATGGTTGCCATGTTTCACCTCGTAATCGCGTGTGCGATGGGAAAGTTAACGATTGCGACGACCGGAATTCTATCGGCGCGCCGATACGCGCGGCAAGCGACTATTCGTGAAGCCGTGGTTCGTGATCGTGACCTGGTCATTCCGGTCGGACCTGGCCGTAAATGTCTTAGCCGTCGGCGAATCGCCCAGGGCCTGCCTCACGCGAGAGCGCTACGGCTGCTTTTCCGACAGCGGAACATCGCGAAACCGCGTGTGGCAGGTCGTACAGTGAGCGGTGATCCGCTCAAATGCCGCCTGCGCGCGTGGCATCCACGAGCGACCTTGGTCGCCCGCTTCGAGAACCGTTTCCAATTCGCGCGCCGCCGCCGCGCTGTCGTGTATCATGCGGCGGAATTCATCCGGCTGGGCCATGACCGCTTCGGTCCGCAGCAACTCCGTGAAGTGCTCGCGAAGCAGGAGCGCCTCGTGCGCCGGCTTCAAGTCCGGATGGTCGGCGGTTGGCCGCCAGCCGGCCTTGGCGAGAATCGTCAGGTGATCGTGGACGTGCTCGATCGCCACCATCGACTCGGCCAGCGGGGGCAACTGGGCCGATTCAGGGAAATCGGCGTCAAGCGCATCCAGGAGCGAACTCTCCAATCGCTGAGCGCGCTCGGCCGATTCGTACAGTCCGCGATGCTTCTCGCTGGTGCCGGCGAGCCTTAAGAAGTCGACCGCCTGGCGTGGCTCCAGCATGCCGACCGCGACGCAAGCGACGACCGCCGCCGCCGGACTACGGTGCTTGCCGTGATGGCAGTGGATGTAGATCGGCCCCGGCAGATCGCGGACCGCCTTGGCCAGATCCATAGCTCGCGCGTCGGGAATGCCGTCATAGCCGTGCGGCAGGTGGACGTATCGTAGGCCGTACTTCCTGGCGAGCGCCACCTCGGGCCGAGCGCCGTCGACGCTGATCACGGTCTTGACGCCTAGTTTTTTCAGCTCCGCAAAGGCGGACTCGCCGTCCGGCTGGCCGCCGGAGATTACCTTAGCGTTCAACCGGTGCGCGTTCGGCAAATGTTGGCTGTGGATCCTCCGCGGCATCGTCGCCGCTAATTCCTGGCGCTGGGCAGGTTTCTCGACAGACGACCGTTCAGGTTGCTGCGAGCACGATGCCGCGAGCAAGAAAAACACCAGCCAAACGGCCTGGTTGCCGATACGCTGCACGGAATCGCTTTCAAAGAGAACGCTGCTCACCGCCGCGACGCGCTCACTCGGCCTTCGGCGCCGGTGCGTCGAACTTCCAGAGTATTTTATCACCGTCGGTGCTCGACCACACGCGCAGCACGCTGTCTTGCCCTCCGGCCGCGATCAGACGGCCGTCGAAGGTGATCGCCGAGGCGTACACATAGTCGGTCGAACCCTTGTAGCTGGCGGTGCTCTTGCCGTCGGCCGTGTTGTGGACGCGCACCGACGAATCGGCCGAAGTGCTGATCGTCCGGTCGGTGTCGGCGAGAAACGCGATCGACGTAACCTGTTTGCCAAAGCCGCCGATTGTTCGCCGTTGCTCGCCGGTCTCAAAGTCCCAGACCTTGACGACGTTATCGGCGCCGCAACTGGCCAACAGTGCCCCGTCGCTCTTCCAGGCCACATCGAGCACATGGTGGGTGTGCCCCTCGTAGGACCTTACGAGCTGGCCGCTTGAGACCTCGAATACCTTGACGAACTTGTCGGCCGAGCACGAGGCCAGGTAGCGACCATCGGCCGAGAACTCGACGCCGAAGACCGTGTCGCTATGAGCGTCGGCAATCTCACGCGCGAGCGTGCGGTCCTCGGCGTTCCAAATTTTCAGTTCGCCGCTTCGCGAGGGCTCTCCGCCGCCGGTGGCCAAAAGCTTGCCGTCAGGACTGAACGCCAGGCAGATGACACGGTCGGAAAAAGGCGCTGCGGTGGTTTGGCCGCCGCCCTGCACATCGCCGCCAATCGCACGCGCGAAGCTCCACGACGAGCCACTAGTCCACAGCCGCACGGTGCGGTCGTCCGATCCGCTTAGCAGCTCGCCGGTTGGCGTCCACGCAACGCACCGGATGCTTGCACCGTGGGCGTGGTAAGCCTCTTGGGGCAGCGAGCTGTCGCCATCGTAAAGGCGCAATATGCCGTCGGTGCACACGGTCGCTAATCGGCGGTTGTCGTGCGAGAAGGCAATCGCCAACACGGGTTGTTCGAGCGCGCTGCTGTGAGACTTGGCTTCGGCGAGCCGCGCGGCGTCTTGAGCCTGCACCGCGGTGGCTGCGTCGAGCTGCGGCTTGAGTCGGCCGAGCAACTCCTGCGCGGCCTGGAGCGCCGCGGCGGCATCGGTGGCCGCCTTTTCCGCTGCCACCTTGGCGTCGGAGGCGGTCTTTTGGGCGGCGGCCGAGTCGGCGGCTGCCTTTTCCGCGGCGGCTTTCTTTTCCATGCCAGCCGCAAGCGCCGCGTTTGCATCGGCGAGCGCCTTTTCCGCCACCGGCTGAGCCGCCAACGCGGCCGTGGCGGCGGCCGCCTTTTCCGTGGACTGTGCCGCGTAATTTCGTTCGGCCGCGGCGGCGCGTTCCGCTGCAAGCTTCGCATCGCTGGCCGCACGCTGCGACGCCTCGCGCGCCTCGGCCAGCAGCTTGTCGTCGGGGTGTTTTTCGTGCGCCGCTTGGGCGGCGGCCGACGACGCGGCCGTGGCCGTGGCCGTCTGCGCCAAAACTGTCGCCGTCGCCGTGCCAGTGGCAGCCGACTCGGCCGCAGCCTTTGCCGCGGCCGCGGTGTCGGTGACAAGTTGATCGGCCCTGGTCTTCGCTTCGGTGGCGGCTTTGGCGGCCGCGTCGGCGCTGGTGACGGCCGCGTCGGCGGCCAGCTTCGCTTCCGCGGCGATCCTGGCCGCCGCCTCCGCGTCGACAGCGGTCTTGTCAGCAGCCGCCTTTGCCTCCGTGGTGGCCGTGACCGCCGTCGATTTCGCCGTGATGTCAGTCTCGGCGGCTGACACTGCTCCCTTTGATTTCTCGAGCCTCGCTTGTGCAACGCCGGCCAGCATCTCTAGCCGCGCCGCGCGCCGAATCGCGCGGTGGTCTCCCTTCAACTCGGCCAACTGTTGGCCGTCGGCCGCGTTCCACACTCGCACGACATTATTGGCGCCGGCGGCCGCGACACGCGTGCCGTCAGGCCGAACCGCCAAGGCGCGAATCGGCGCCGCGTGCTCAAACTTGCGCAGCTCCTTACTCGACTCAATGTCCCACTGGCGGACCGTGCCGTCTTCGCTCCCGGAGAACACCTGTACTGCATCAGGCGACGCAACGCCAAGCGAGGTTACCGCGCCGGCGTGACCGGCCAGCTCCGCCAGCGGCACGTGCGACGGGGCACTCGCGTCGGCCGCCGGCGGTGTGATGGGCAGCGACCAAATACGCACGAGCGGATCGCCAATGGCGCCGATCAACCGCGTTCCCTTGCTGGCAATCGCCAGCGCGTCGGCCGGCTCGGAAACGTCGATGCGGCCCATTTCGGCGCCGTCGGCCACGTTCCAGGCGCGGATCGTCTTGTCTTGCGATGCCGAATAGACCTGCGCACTATCAGGAGCGAATATTACCGCAGTAACGGCCGCTGCATGACCGCGCAACTCTCGCACGAGCTGGCCGCTCGCCAAGTCCCATAGGCGAACGAGTTGGTCCTCGCCGCCGGTTGCCATGCGAGTGCCGTCGGTGCTGGCCGCGAGCGCCTTGACCGGCGCCTGCGCGGCAAACTCTTGCCGCATCACGGCCGGCGCGCGGCGCCAGAGCTTTACCTCGCGAAAGCTGCCAGAGGCCAACGTCAAGCCGTCGGGACTGAAGGCCAGCGATTGGACGATGTCGCGATGTGCCGCCTCGGCGCCCTTGTAAAGCTCCTCGGCGGCGAGACCTGGATCAGCCAGCCGCTGCATTCGCTCACCGGCCGCCACATCATACACGTAGACCTGGTTGCCGCGGCCGCAGGCCACCAGGTGCCCTTCAGGCACGATCGCCACGGCTTCGATCGCGTTAACTCTCGCGGGCAGCGATTGCCACTGGATCGCACCATTGGAGTCCATCACCTCGCCCGTGGCCCCTTCGTCAATCCAAAGCTTGATGAGGCCGAGCTCGTCGGGCGAAAGGGGCATGGCGCCTCGGTCGTTGCTCTCGGGCGGCATGAAGGGCTCGGCCGCGTGCGACGCGACCTTGAGCAGGAGGCTTTCGGTGCTTTTGTTCGGCACGATCGCCGGCCCGTGATCGCCGCCGCGGAGGATCGCTTGCGGATTTTCCAGCACCAACTGGTTCTCGGCCTCGGCCTTGTTGTGACAGGCAATGCAGTTTTTTTTCAGGATTGGCAGCACTTCCTGCGCGAAATTAACCGGTGTGTCTCGCTTGATTTCGGCGATCGCGATGGCGGCCGCCGCGGCGGTTGGCTCTTGGGCGTGGCTGGGGATCGATGTTGCGCACGTGAACAAGAAGATCCAGACCGGCCAAACACCGGGGGGCTTACGCCCCCCACTCGCCCAGCGCATTGCCAATCGCATTTTCGCGCCTCGAAACCTATTTCTGGATGTTGAGCGCTATCGGTTGATGTACCTCAAGCGATTGCCCGTCAACCTGGGCTGTGGCGCGGATGGCCACGAATGGGTGATTCCCCTCGGTGGCGTCGGCGGCCGCTTGGATCACCAGCGTGCCCTGATCCGCTTCGGCCGCCACCGCCACGGGCTCGGCGGTCACGCCGGCGATCCCGGGTGGAAGGATGAGGTCCAGCGTCACCGCGCCGGCAAAGTTGTTGCGGCGATTGACTTTGACCGGTACTTCCATCGTGTCGCCCCGCGCCAGGGCGCCGTTGTTGGGGACACTCGGAGCGAGCACCATCGGGCCGGGGCGAATCGTGAGCGTCACCGGGGTCGAGGCATCGACGACGTTCACGTTTTGTTTGTCCGAACCGTCCGCCTTCTTCGTAAAAGGCACCGGCGCCGACGCCAGCAGATAAAACGTGTAGGCGCCGAGTGGGGCGTCTTGCTGGACAAAGAGGTGCACCGTCGCCTCGCTTTGCTCGGCCGCCACGTTGATCGCTTCGTTCTGCACCTTGTCGGGCAGCAGCGAACCGGTGAGCGCCACCGGACCTTTGAAGTCGCCGCGCCGCGTGACCTTTACCGGGATGTGCAGTTGGCGGCTTTGGGGCAGCTCGATCGGTGGCAGTGCCGCCTCGACGAGGTAGGGCGCCGTTCCCGCGACGGCCAGGCAAAGGTCACGTGCCAACCGCGAGGTCGCCGGCACGTTCTCCGCGCCGGGCCAAGTGACCGTCGCCGGGCGCGCCTCGCGCGCGACTTCAGCGTCGCCGGTTTTCGCGCGGCCGACGACGCGAATGGCCGCCACCGCATCGGGAGCGTTTTCCGTTGCGGTGAACACGAGATCGGTCGCGGTCTGACCCGCGACGATCACCGCCGGTCCACAAGCGACCCCCTCGGGCAGCCCAGCGGCCGTCAACACGATCTCGCCGAGGAAATTGTCTCGCCGCATCGCCACGCAATGGAGCCGCGTCGTGCCTCCCTTGCGCAATAGCAACGTCCAAGGGTTCGGCGCCTTTTGCGGCTCGATGGGGAACTCGGGAAACGCCACCAGCCGGAAATCGGGCCGCTCCGAACGAATCGCCAAGCGATATATGAACCGCGGATCTCCGCGAGTTTCGTTATACAGGTCGCGCAGTGTGATCCGGTACTTGCCGTCCTCGGGCGCCTCGAAGCGCGCGACCGGATCGGCGCTGCTGACGTTAAAGCTCAGTCCGCCGGTGGCGGTCTTCTCGTCGTCCAGCTCCTTAAGGTCGGTGACCTGTTCTCCCTTGTCCGTGTTGGTCACGCGCTGCACGAGCGCAAAGGCATCGGTCGGCAGACCGTGGCGCTGGGAGAACACCTCGATCCAATACACGGTGCCCTTGGCGGCATCGAACGTCACGCCGTCGACGTCGCCGCGCGACTGGAACTGCCCGACGAGCTCGCATGGCGGCGAAACCACCTGAAACTGCGCCGGCGTGTCGTTGGGCTCCTGTTCGGTGACCACCGGCGCCGTCGCCCGCGCGATCAATACCGCGTTCGCATACCCCTTATCGGTGTGGAATCGCCAATGGAACCCGTCGAGCACGGCCATGGAAGGCGTAACCTCCGTCAGCCACTCCAGCCGGTCGACAAGTGCCGGGTCATCGGGTACGTCGATTTCGACCGTCAGTTGCTCCAGCGACTTTCCGGCCACAGCGGCGCCGTCGATCGGGCTTCCCCCCGGCAGGTTGCGGCCGTAAACGACGAACTTCTGCGCGGCCCCCGGCAGCGCCGACGGCGGAAAGACGAAATCGACATGGGGCGCATCGGAGATCGACAGCCGATAGACGTGCTCGGGCCCGCCGCCGTACTGGAAGTCGTACACTTTGACGACGTACTGCCCGTCGGCCTCGATTGTGTGGTCCAGGAATGGATCGCGATTGACCTCATCGCGGCTGAGGTCCAGCAGTCGGCCCGCCGAGTCGTAAAGCTCCAGCGTGCCGTCCAGCCGCGAATCAAGAGCGCTGGCCTCGCAGCCGATCAGTATCCGCTGCCCGGCAGTCGCGGTGAACCTGTAGTAATCAACGTCCAGCGCGCCATCGCAGCGCGCACTGACAATCGACCCCAGCGGAACCTCGCTGGCCTGCGACAGGTCGTTATTCGGTTCGGTTTCGAGCAGCTCGTTCCGCTCGCTCACGACAAACACGCGCGGGTTCGACACGCCATACGGCCCGCTGGCGCGAACATCGTACATCCCCGGCGGCACATCGGCGGCGACGCTCACCACGAACTGATTCGCCACCGGCTGTGGCGCCTCTTGCCCTTCGACCTTCTGCGTCTTTTGCGAGGCGGTGATTCCGGCATGCGAAAAGTGCAGGCGGTCGGCCCCCTCCAGGTCCGCCCCGGAAGTCACTGTCAGTTCTATCTGCGTGCCTTGGCGTGCGCCGGGCGGGAATATGCCGTACAGCCGCGCGGCCGGAAGCTGAGCCAGCACCAACGTGGCGTGAATGGCCACGAGCAGCGAAGCTGCCAAGGCCGGTATAGACCGTCGACTATTCAAGCGCACCAAAGGGGGAGAGTGTGTGATGCGGGTCAGGGCATGGCGGGAACTCAGGCGGATGACCGCAACCGCCAAAGTCGACTCGTTGAATCGAAGGCTAGTGGTTGAACAAAAACTCCTTCGTATTGATTAATGCCCACACGATATCCTCGTAGGCCTGCTTCTTGTCCGCCGATTTGGCGAGATGCGCGGTGGCAATCTGTACTTCCTCTGCCTCCGGCATGCGTGAATAGGCCAGGAAGTACAGCTCGCGGACCTTGTCTTCCTCAGCTCGTTCGGTGTCTTTGGCCAGCGCCGCCGCACGGCCCGTGTCGGCCGAGAGCTTGCCCTGGACCTCCGCCGAGTTCAACAAGTGCAGGCTCTGCGCCAGGTTCGCCTCCTGCGACCGCTCGCATTCGCAGGCGGTGCTCCCCTCGGGTTTTCCAAAAACGGTGAGGAAATAATTGTTCGCACCCTGGTCCGGCAACTGAACCGCGCGCGTCCCCTTCGGCAGTCCGGAGAATTCGGTGCTCGAGCCGGTCACCTGGTTGATCGCGTCCAACAGCACCTCGGCCGTCAGGCGCCTCGGATAGTAGCGCGAGAAATTCTGCTTGTCGCTCAAGTTGTGGTCGCTCGGCTCCGCGCTGAGCTGATACACCTGCGACTGACAGATCGTCCGCACAAGCTGCTTCAGATCGAAACCGCTTTCGATAAAGTGCTTCGACAATGCAGCAAGTAGCTCCGGGTTCGACGCCGGATTGGTGACGCGCATGTCGTCCTCCGGGGCCACGATGCCGCGATCGAAGAAGTGCTTCCAGTAGCGGTTCACGACGGCGCTGGCGAAAAACGGATTGGCCGGATCGGCCATCCAGTCGACCAGCGCCTGGCGCGGATCGCGGTCGGCCGGAACCTCCATGGTGGTCGACCCCAGCCCCGTCGGGCGCACGGCCTTGCCGGTCTTGGGGTTGGTGGCCTGCGCCACCCCGCGCTTGTGGAAAATCCGCTGCTCGTCCGGTTGCGCGCCCGGCTTCCGCTCAACGCGCGAAAAGAACGCCGCGAAGCCGTAATAATCCTGCTGGCTCCACTTCTCGAACGGATGATGGTGGCAACGGGCGCATTGAATTCTCAGTCCTAAAAACAACTGCGCCGTGTCTTCCACCTGCTGGTTCGTATCCTTGACTTCGCGATACCAAACCACCGGTGGGTTCTGGCTTACTTCGCCCGAGGCCGCCAGGATCTCCCTCGCGAACTGGTCGTACGGCTTGTTCGTGTACAAACTGTGGCGAATCCAAGAATGAAAGGCGTAGGTGCCATGAGCGTAGTTGGCGTTGGCTCGCTTGTTTCGCAGGATCGAGGCCCACTTGTTGGCGAAGTAGTCCGCATAGCCGGGACTGGCGAGCAACGTCTCGATCCAGCGATCGCGCTTGTTCGGATCGGCGTCGGCGAGAAACTGCCGTGTCTCATCGGCGGTGGGAAGCCGGCCGGCGATGTCCACCGTCACGCGCCGCAGGAACGTGGCGTCGTCCGATACCGCTGAAGGCGGCACCCCCAAACTCTTGAGTTTGGCAAACACCAGCTCATCGATGAAGTTCTTGGGCGCCGGAAGGTCGGCCACCGCCAGGCCCAGCGGGATGCTCGCGCGGAATACACCCACCTGGCCCTGGTAGCGCGCCATCACCGCCACGTCCCCCGAGAGGTCGTGCGTCGTGACAACGCCGGTTGCCCCCGCGTCGGCCATTTCCGCGTCGTTCGTGTCGTATTGCACCGTGCGAGTCACGTCCTCGATCGACCCGTCGGTATAGTGTGCCAGCACTGCAAGTTGCTGCCGCGCGCCTCGGCCCATCACGCGAATGGGCGGAAAGACCTCGATCCGCGCCACGGTCGGGTCGTCGGGCTTCCCGTACGGCATCCCCTGGGCGATCCAACGCCGAATCAACCGGTACTCATGGCTGTCTTGCTCCAGCCGGTGCCCACCGCCGTGCGGCACCGTGTTGGTGGACTTCAGAAGGAGCAGGCTCCGCTCGGGCGCGGCCGGAAACATCCGCCGCCCGCGAGCTTCCTTCACCAGGTACTCGAAATCCTCGCCCGGCTCGAACCCCAAGAGCGACAGTTTGAACCCGTTCTGCCCGCTCGCCTTGCCGTGGCAGCCGCCGCTGTTGCAGCCGAGCTTTGTGAAAATCGGCACGATCTGATTGGGAAAGTTGACCGGCAGGTCGTGCCCAAAACGAGTCACCTTCACCGTTTGCGACGCGGCCAGGCCACTGGCCGCGCGCGCGGTCACCACCGTCTCGCCGTCGGCAAGTGGGGTCAATAGCCCGCTTGGGTCGATCGCGACGATGCCTGCGGCGGAGACCTCGAATGTCACTTCGCCGGTGAGGTCTCGCATGGAACCATCAGCACTGACACCGCTGACGATCAACTGCCCCCTGGCATCGCCCCCCACCAGCACGATTGGCTCGCCCGGCGTGCGACCGCTGTCAATCGAAACACTGACAAGCGTAGGCTGTGAGGAGATAGCTGAGTTGGGAGCCTCGTCGGCCACAACCCGAATCGCCGCAAGGGGCCCAACAACCACAACTGCGAGGAACGCAGCAACGCGAGCGGCATGCCTCATGAGTTCCCTCCACCAGGTAGGAGCGAAGAAATCCATTCCTCGAACGGGGCATCGTCAACGGGGCGTATTTTCGCATCTGGCCGTCCATTCTGCAAGGAAATCCTAAAAGGTCTTTATTATTTGATGATTGCGGCGTGCTCTCGCGCATGCGTCAATCGGCTCAATGGCGCGAATCGCAAACGACTATCGTGTAATCGGTTAGGCGAATCGCTTAGGAATTCGGATGGCAAAATGGCTCCAGCCGATCGCCGAAGTTGGCCGGCGACCGAAGGGCCTTTGCCAGTCGATTGAGGAACAGCCTTCGCGGCATCGCGGTCGCCCCCAAGCGCATGGTGTGCGGCGTGAGCTGCTGGATGTCGAACAGCTCGAAACCTCGTGCGGCGAGGTGCGCCACCAGGTGAACGAGCGCCACCTTTGACGCATCGCGGACCAAATAGAACATCGACTCGCCGGAGAACGCCCCGCCCAGCGCCACGCCGTAGATGCCCCCGGCCAGACGGCCTTCTTGCCAGACCTCTATACTATGGGCAATTCCCAACTCGTGCAGCTTGTAGTATGCCTCCTGCATATCGTCGGTGAGCCAGGTGTGTCCAAGGCGGTCTCCGACCGTGGCACAGCCGAGAATGACGCCACGGAAATCCTGGTCGCAGGTAACCGCGAACCGGCCGCTCCGCACCGTGCGCGCCAGCCGGCGCGACACGTGCAGTTGGTCCAACTCGATCACTGCTCGCGGGTCAGGCGACCACCAGGCCAATAGCCCATCGAGAATCGGCCAAGGGAAAATGCCATGGGCATAGGCGTCCAAGAGCCAGGCCGTGCCGAGCTCGCCGCCGACGGCGAGCAAGCCGTCCTCGTCGGCCATCTCGACGGGCGGAAAAAACTTCGACGGCGCGAACCCCTTCATTCGAGCGGCATGATCCAGTCGTTGTGCCAGAACCAGTTAATCGGCGCTCTCGCCAGGTCCGCTCGCGGGTCGAGAAGCAATTGAGCGGCATGCGGCTTGAGCTGCACGATATTCGTAACATACACGCCGGGCCGCCGGCCGTGTTCCTTCGTCCAAAGCTTCGCCACTCGCTGGGCATATTGGTAACAGCGGTACGGCCGAGCGCGGACAGCGCCGTCCTGGTAGCGCGTCAGGTCGCGATAGTGGTTCCAGAGAAGCTCCACCTGGCCGTCGGCGTCCTCGCGGAAGTACGCACGCGGCTGCGTGAGCCACTCATACAATGAGAACCGCTCCAGGTCGGCGTACACGAAATCGGCCCCTTGAAACGCATCGCTTCGCCAATGCTCACGGTCGATAAGCCGCAGGTTCTGGCTCGTCTTGCGTTCTAGCGCCGCGTCCTCGATCGCCAACAGCACACCACCGGCATCGACCCTCCCGTCCACGGCAAACGGATGCACACGTGCCATCAGGTTCTGAACCTTGTTCGCGTGGCGTGATGTGTGAAGCTGGATCAGAGCGGTGCGCAGCTCACCGAGTACCGCGTTCACTCGAGTACGTTCGGCCCCCACGTGCTTCAACCGCTCGGCGGCGCCGAGCGCCCTTCGCACAATGGCGAGCGTTTTTTCGTCAGCGCCCAATCGAGCGAGCCGGTTGCCCACGGCCACAAGCGTCTCGACCAGTGGCCGCGTCTCCTCAATCCGCGGCCGGCGACCATACGCAGCTTGCCATACCTGGTCGATCCGTCGACGCGACTCCTCGGCGCTCATACCGGCCGGCGCGTCGCGCGAAGCGGCGTTGTACACGATCCGCTCGCCGCAGAGCGGTTGATACAGCACCACGAATTCACCGTGCGACGCCCAATCGAACGTCGGGGCATCGACGTGCCGGTAGATGCGGCGTGCGCCGTTCCAGTGCGTCCAGTTGATCCGCGCCAGGCCTTGCTCGTCATGATTCAGCAGTGCCGCATCATCCAGGCGGATCTGAAAGGTCCCCAACACCTTGTTCGTGGCCTTCATCCGCCAACTGAACCGGTCCCCTTCACACGTCCAGTTTACGTTGCCGGGAATAAAGAAATGGCGCAATGGCACCACCGCCTGCACTGCCAACCACAGGCCGATCAGCGCTACGCCAACCCAAGAGAGCGGAACCGGCCCCGCGCGCGGCGGCTGCGTGGGCGCTAGTTTCCAGCCGAGCGCGGCTCCAAAAACCGGCACAACCACGACCCCGGCGAGCAGCCAGCCGACGTCGGGCCGCGCCAGCACCGGCCGCCGCAGCCAGCGCGCGACGCGCCGCGGCCAATCCGGCTCCAGGAAAATCGTCATCGACGTGATTCCCAACAGCGGAAACCACCCGATGTCATCAAACAACAGCCAATGGTTCAGCCCATGAAACACGCACATCAGCACAACGCCAAGGATCCGCGTCCGCCGCACGAGCAGGAGGAGCCCGATCAAGAGGTCGAAGACCGTTCCCACGTACGCAACTCCGAACGCCACCTCGGGCTGGCTGATCCAAGCGTGAAGCCGTGCAATCACCTCGGACGTCAGCCAGCCGTGGAGCGGCGCGAGAATCACCGGCTCGGCCAACGTGCTGCGTACGGGCTCGGCCGACGAAAGCCATTCGTAGCTCAGCTTGGCCACCCCGCCATAGAAATACACCAACAACAACTGGCCGCGCAGCAGAAACAGCGTCCAAAACGGCACGTCATCCGGTCCGCCATAACTTGCGGACGCCTCACCGTGCCGCAGCCATCGGTCCACGCTCCAGCAGCGTCCCGTCGGCATGAAGCTCAAGAGCAGCACCAGAATCGACAGCAGATAGTAATGATTGTTGTACTGCGCCTCTTCCAAGAGCGCCACGTATGTCCAGCCCAAGAACGACGCGATCGACGCCGCGCGGGTGAACCAACCCACCGTGAGCAGCAAACCCGCGACGCCCATCGCCACGACGTGCCAGGTCATCAAGGGCTCGTGCCAGGGATGCAGCCACTCGAAGCCGGGGTAGGGGATGTTCCAGTGCACGTTTGGCCCGGTATAGAGGCGCACGAGCCAGCTTCCGCCCACTCGAGGCCGCAATAGCGTGAACGCCTCCAGCGCCACCACGGTTCCCACGGCGGCGCGGAGAAACGCGAGCGAAGCCCCGTCCACCGGCCGCGACAGCGCGGATCGAATTCGTGACCACATACGAGCGAAGACTCGCCGGCGGCTGATGCTCACGGCCCCTTGTGCGGCAAGTGGAGTGTAAACGTGCTCCCCGACCCCGGGGCACTTTCCACGGTCACCTGGCCGCCATGGACCTGCATGATGTGTTTGACGATCGAAAGCCCCAGGCCCGTGCCGCCCTGCTTTCGGCTGCGTGCCTTGTCGACGCGATAGAACCGTTCGAACAAGCGGTCCAAGTACTTGGCCTCGATGCCGCAGCCTTCATCGACCACGGCAACGTAGAAACCTTTTTCGTTGCGCGAAGCCTCGACGCACACCGTTCCGCCGTGCTCGCTGTATTTCACCGCGTTGTCCAGCAAGTTGACGATCGCCTGCTCAAAAAGCTGCGGATTAACCCGCGCCCGAGCGCCCTCGTCGCACCGCACGAGTATCGAAATGTTGCGCTCCGCGGCACGCGAGGCGATCTCCTCCACGGCCGAGTCGAGCACGCCGCGGAGATTCGTCTCGGGAAGCTCGATATCGCCCACCTCTTCGCTTTGCTCGATCTTGGCCAGGCTCAGGAGATCTTCAATGATCGCGTCCAGCCGGTCTGCTTCCTTCGCCACGATTTGCAGAAACCGGCGCGCGTCGTCGCGATGGTCGAGCGCCCCGTCGGCCAGCGTCTCCACAAATCCCTTGATCGACGTGATCGGCGTTTTCAGCTCGTGCGAGACGTTGGCCACGAAATCGCGGCGAATGCGGTCGACCTGACGCACGCGCGTCACGTCGTTGAGCACGACGACGGCGCCGACCGCTTGTCCGCCTTCGTCGCATAACGCCGAGCCGTGCGCCTCGAGCACTCGCTGCCGCTCTCCGTGCAGCACGACGTCCGCTTCGATCGGCTCGCGCTGCGTCAGTGCGTGGCCCACGAATCGTTGAAGATCGGTGTTGCGGATTACTTCCTGCAAAGTGCGCCCGCGCACGTCCTCTTGTCGGCAATCCAGAAGCACTTCCGCCGCTCGGTTCAGATTGAGGACGCGCTCGTTCTTGTCCACCGCAATCACGCATTCGGCCATGCTCGCCAGGACCGCACGTTGTTCGTTCGTCTGTCGCACGATGGTCGTGATGCGCTCTTCCAACCGGCGCGCCATGTCGTTGAGCGATTCGGACACTTCGGCCAGTTCGCTCGAATCCCAGGCCGGCAACTTCACGTGCAGCTCACGATGCGCGAACCGCCGGGCCGCGCGGGAAATCTCGTCGAGCGGCTGTCTCATGCGCCGCGCTACATAAAGGCTCACCACAATCGCCGCCAGCACGACGCCGGCCGCGCTGCCGGCAAAACGCCATCGCGCCGCGCGAATCGCCCCCTCGATCGCCTCGGCGCGCGTTGGCGTCTCGCGATCGCGCTGCATCAGATCGAAGTACAATGGCCCCTTGCCCCACGACCCGCTCCAGCCGAAACACGCCACCGCCAGCGCGGCCACCAGAAGAAACGCGGGAAGGATTTGCCAGAACAGGCGCCGCCTGCGCATCGCCGTCTCCCCAGGCTATCCCATCAGCCGGTAGCCAACCCCACGGACCGTCTCGATGATATCGCACGCCGTCCCCAGCTTCCTTCGCAGGCTGGCTACGTGAACATCCACGGATCGCTCGGTCACCGGATATCCTTCGCCCCGCACCGCATCCACGATCTGGCTCCGCGTGAACGCCCAGCCCGGGCTCTGCGCCAGGTGGTGCAGCAGGCGAAACTCGGTGAAGGTGAGCGCCAGCCGCTTGCCGCGCAGATGAACTTCATGCCGGCCCGTGTGAATCACCAGATCATGAATCTTCAGCACTCCCCCTGACTCGGCTTCGCCCTTGGCCGGTCGACGCAGCACCGCCTTGATCCGCGCCAAGAGCACTCGCGGGCTGAACGGTTTCGTAAGGTAATCGTCCGCCCCCAACTCCAGCCCGGTGACCACGTCACTTTCTTCCGTCTTTGCCGTGAGCATCACGACGGGAATGTGGCTGGTCTGCGAGTCGCGCTTCAACTGCCGGCAAACATCCAGCCCGTCGACCGAGGGGAGCATCAAATCCAGGATCACCAGGTCGGGCAGCCGAGCACGAGCCTCGCGCAAGGCGAGCTCGCCCGAGCCCACGCACGTCACCGAATAGCCTTCTTTCGAGAGGTTGTAGCGCACCAGCTCCAGCAGGTCTTCCTCGTCATCGACAACAAGTATGCTGGCCTTGGCCATCATTGGGTTCTCGTCGCGCGCCGCCGGGAGTCTACGCGTCGAATTGTACCAGACAAGCACGCGACTGCCGCGCCGAGTCGATCGCCGTTGCCGATGGCCCACATCGCCGACCCAAAGCGCAAGTCGTTCAATTTTATTGGCTTATTTAACCGCGGAGGGCGCTGAGAACGCAGAGAAAGTGAAAGTACGAATCGCGACCGCGCAGCGCGGAGAGAGGTCACGCGCCGGCCACGGCAAGCGCGTGAAGTAGGGCGTCGCGCGACAACCCCTCTCCCTCCCAGGGAGAAGGGTTGCGCGCCGGCCGAGCCAGTTCAATGAAAAAAGCCCCTCGATCCGTCGCCGGATTCAAGGGGCTTGTTCACTGCTTGCGAACAACCGAAGCGGCCAACAACAAGCCGCGCTCAGAACGCATCCTCGTCGAGCGGGACTTTGAAAATTGCGTTAACGGCGGTCGGATTGCCCGTGGCCTTCACGCGTTGAGCGTTTTTCGCACGTCCGGTCATTATCTGGGAGTACACGACGTAGTCGATGCTGTCGTTGATGAACTGCTGGTGACCATCGCAAAAGAACGCCACGACACCACCCGGATGATAGCTCGCCGGCCGCGCATAGTACGCTCTCTCGTCCGCTTGGGTAGAAGCGTCGAGCGCCTCCTTCTCATACAAGTTGGGTGGGGCGCTTTGGAGCACGTTAATAATCACCTGAGGGTACTTCAACTCGCCGCTTTGGGTGTCTTTCCCTCCCGGCACCGCTCGCGCCGGATTGGTGCTAGTATCCACGTCTTCATGCCAAACAAACCCTACCTTTGTCTCCGCCTCTTCGCTGTCGCTGATGATTAAGTTGCCTGCCGTGTCATACGTCGGCCCCGCGTCCGTCCAGTTCCCAGAATCAACATTCTCCGAAAGGAGAAGCGTGTTCGACGAACCATCGCCACCTGTGAGGAAGCTCATACCTATTGTCGTGACCGGTATCGGTTTGCCGCTGGAGTCATGCAATGGAAACAGATCGTGGAACACACCATTCGCGGACAGGTCTCGAGCTTTCTTGTTGGTGATAGCACCGTCGTCACCGTCCTGGGGAATGTCCCGCAGCCCACAATTGACGACGTAACTCATCGCCGCCTTGGTATTGGCTGAAATCGCTTGTAAGTCCGCCTTGGCATCGCTCGGACAAATCATGAAATCCAGGTGTTCGGTAGGAATCTCGGCGCGTCGGCCAAGCACCTGGTCCTTGGACTTGTACGTTCCTTTTGGGCCGTACGCGTCGAAAAGGTCTTGGCGTTCCAAGTATGGCAATAGCGGAAACAACCAACCGGTGGCAATTCGACCGTCGTCTTGAGGCCCCCCCTTACCGGCAGTATTGTCGTGCTTGTCTTGGTAGTTCCGGTACCCTGGAAAGTGCCCGTTGGCAGCTTCAAATTGCTGTAACGCGACAGCCAGTTGCTTCTGATTGTTGATGCAGGTCGTACGCCGACCTGCCTCGCGCGCGTTTTGGATCGCCGGCAGCAGTAGCGCCGCCAGCATGCCGATGATGCTGATCACGACCAATAGCTCGACCAGCGTGAAGCCTCTTTGTCTCTTGGTTCCCATGGTTGGCTCCCTTCGATTTGCCTCGGTTCCGGTCGCTTGCGGCACGTGTGGCGCCGCGCTGACGATGCGTGGCCTTTGCGCGCTGCCACCACACCGGCCGGCTAACACCGGCCGCTCGCCGAACGCGCGCATGTGCGCGGCGCGTACGCCACGTATACCCCCTGCGTTGGCCCAGAAAGATTGTCGCAAAAACCGACGGCAATTGCTAGTGTCTGGGGAAAAAAGGCTTGAGACTACAGGCTTGAGGCTTGAGGGACGAGTGGAGGCTTCGCCTCAAGCCTGGAGTCTCAAGCCTCAAGCCTCGTCAAGCCTCCTCCGCCTTGAGTTTCGCCGAGGCGATGCGGTATACTTTCGGCCATACAACCGGTACAGACGCCCGGGTCCAGCGGCGCCCTGGCCTGGGGGTGACCCACGACGGCGCTGGTAGGCCCTCATGGAGCCTTTCAAGCCCCGGAGGTGGCACGGATGGCAACAGCGACCTCAATGACATGCGTCGAACAGATTGGTGAGACGGCCGGAGAAGTGTGGAGGCTGCTCGAATCGGACGGTCCGCTGGCATTGACCAAGCTGGTCAAGGAAATCGACGCCCCGCGAGACGTGATCATGCAGGCCGTCGGCTGGCTGGCTCGCGAAGACAAGGTGTGGATCGAGGAAGAAGGCCGAGCACGCGTGCTGCACCTGCGGTAAGCGCGCAGGAAGCAGTGGCGAGTGGTTAGTGGTCAGACTGGTGGCTGACGACGGATAGCTCTCCGTTGGTGGCGCTATGCGGTTCGATCGGACCGCATGGTGATCTCGAGCATCGCTCGGCTGGCGCCTCGCGTTGGTGTTTTGGCTCGAGATTCCCCCGTTTGCGCCGCGCGCCTAATGTGCGCGATTCGAAGACCTTGCGTGGTCTAGCAATGCATACCGGCGAGTTCGGCGACTCGAATCGCCGGCTTGATCACCGCTGGCCGGCTTACGCCGGCCGTTCGCCGCAAGATGCGCGGCCGCTCGCCGCCGATGCCGCTGAGTCGGGGTGGCTGGGGCTAAGCGAAGCGTGCCCCAGGGATGCGCCGATTGATTCAACACCATAGCGGCGCCTTGCTGGGGCACGGCCTTCGGCCTTAGCCCCAGCCACACCGCCGGCATAAAGCCGGCGGCTCTGGGAGACTTGTCGTCGCTAAGCGAAGAGCTGCTCGATCACGTGGCCGCCGCCGGCGATCTTCATGGGGCGGCCGTTGAGGCTGATGTAGGACTTATCGAGCGAAATGCCCAGCGCGTGCAGCACGGTGGCCATGAGGTCTTCGGAGGTGAACGACGGGCTGCCCTCGGCGATCGCCGTGCCGTCCTCGTTGGTGGCCCCGATCGCTTGCGCGCCTTTGATGTCGGCGCCGCCCACGACCGCGCTCCACGAGCGCGCCCAATGGTCGCGTCCCACATTGGCGTTGACGCGCGGCGTGCGGCCGAACTCGCCCATCCAAATGATGGCCGTGTCGGGCAGGAGTCCGCGCTGGTCGAGGTCTTCGACCAAGGCGCTCATTCCCTGGTCGAGCCGCGGCAGGAGGTTGCCTTCTAGCGCCGTGAAAACGCCCGTGTGATTGTCCCACCCGCCGAGGTCCACCTCGACGAACGCCACGCCGGTCTCCACCAGCCGCCGCGCCATGAGGCAGCCGCGTCCGAAGTCGTGGTTGCCATAGCGCTCGCGGACTGATGGCGGCTCGTCGGCCACGCGGAAGGCGGCCATTTGCCTGGTGGTCATGAGCGAGAGCGTCTTGTCCAGGATCTTGGCATGATCCTCGGGAGCGCGGCCGCGGCGCTGCGCGACGAAGCCTTTCTCCAGGGCGGCGAGCATTTGCATTCGTTCGCCCAGACGAACTCGATACTTGGAATCGAGATTCGCGTCGAGGTTGCGCACGTCGCCGTTGGAGCTCACGACGAACGGGGCATAGGTCATGCCCAAGAAGCCGGGGCCTTCGCTCGCGCCACCGACCGCCACAAACGGCGGGATCTCGAGATCATCCAGTTCGCTGGCTAGCTCGTGACTGACCACCGCCCCGTAGCTGGGATGCGTGATGTTCGGGTTGGGCACGTAGCCGGTGTGCATGTAATAACGCCCGCGGTCGTGGTCCGCCTCGCGCGTGCTCATCGACCGAATAATCGCCAGGTGGTGCATGAGCCTGGCCGTTTGGGGCATGTGCTCGCAGATCTGCACGTCGGCGCTGGTGGCGATGGGCTTGAACAGCCCGCCGGTTGTGGCGCCAGGCTTCAGGTCCCAAATGTCGATCGTGCTGGGACCGCCGCCCATCCAGAGTAGGATGGCGGCCTTGTGGCGGCGCTTCAGGTCGGCCGCATTGGCTCGCAGAGCAGTGGTAAAGCTGGCGGCCGGAACGGCCAAGGTCGACGCCGCCGCCAGGTGCGACAGAAAATGGCGGCGCGTCATGCAATCGGTAAATCGGGCGTGACCGCTCATCGTTTTTTCCCAATCGCGCTTCCAAACTCCGGCGCCTTACGCCGCCGGCTCAGCGGCGCTCAAGATGACTTCTAATGATTCAGCAGGAACTCGTTTGAATTTAACAGCGCCCACCACACGTCCGCCAGCGCGCCGATCATGTCGCCGCCGCGCGCTCGGCGCAGCTCTTGCGCGAGCTTCAATTCACGGCCGTTGGGCTGCCGCGCCAGCGCCGCCAGGTAAAGCTGACGCACCTTTGCGTCATCCTTGGCGTCGCTCGTGGCCACCTCGTGCAGGAAGCTGCCGGGCTTGCACTCCGTCGCCTGCTTCGTGAGCTCGCCGTTCATCATCATCAAGGTCTGTGTGATGGTGCCGTTGAAGGTGGTGGCCTCGCCGTTCTCGTCGTTGCCAAAGGCGATCACGAACTGCGAAAGCCACTCGCGGCGCACTCGCTCGCGGTCCGCTTCGCTGAGCACCTGCTTCGCGCCGGTCGCCGACAGGAGCGATTCGTAAAGCTGCTCGGCGCTCATCTGTCGCACGTAAAAGCGACTAAAGAGCGGCGGTTCCCCCGCCTCGGGATCGTCGATGGCTTTCTTCTCCGCCAGCCGACTCGACAGCGAGTACGCCTCGCACAGCGTGATCCAGCGCACCAGGCTCTTCAGATCGTGGCCTCGCGCCACGAAGGCGCGCGCCAGCCGATCCAGAAGCTCGGGATGCGACACCGCGTTGTGCGGCCCCATGTCGTCGACCGGCTTGGTGAAGCCATAACCCAGAAACTGGCTCCACATACGGTTGACGATCGCGCGGCTGAGGTACTCTGACCCCACGATGAGCTTCGCCAGCTCGTCGCGCCGATTCACGTCCTCCACAAAACCGCTTTTGGGGATCGTCGTCCCGTCGACGAACGTCGGATACGCGATCGCCAGCTCTTGCGTGCGCAGCTCGTAATAGATCTCGGCGTCCTCGGGGTTACCACCTTCACCGGCGAAATCCTGGTCGGCCAGCCGCACCGAGACGATATCGTCTCCGTCGAGCGTTCTCAGCGGGCGCATCTGGCGGAAGAAGGCGTTCATCGCCCAGAACTGGCTTTGCTTCGCGTCGTTGAACGGATGATTGTGGCACTGCGTGCACTGGATTTGCAGGCCGAGGAACAATCGCGACGTCTTCGCGGTCGCTTGAATCCCTTGCGCGTCGTCCTGCGCCGCCAAAAGATAATTGACCGCGCCGTTATAGTCGGCCTCGCCGGGCTTGTTGCGTCCGTCAGCCGCGACCAGATCGGCGACGAACCGGTCATAGGGCTTGTTGTGCAAGAGCGCCAGCCGCACGTACTGCTCAAGTCCTTCGCGGTTCACCAGGCTGCGCCGATCCAAGCCCGCGGCGCGGCCGATCAGCAGGTTCGTCCAGATCGCGCTGAAGTGCCGTGCGTATTCCTCAACGTACTGGTCCGAGTCAAGCAGTCGATCCACGAGCTCTCGCTTCTTGTGAGCCGAGCGATCGGCCCAGAACGCTTCCAACTCTTCGACTCGCGGGGTTCGCCCGATCACATCCAGAAAGACGCGTCGACACCATTCGGCGTCGGTGGCCGGCTGGGAGGGACGAACAGCGGCCGACCTCCATCCGGAGCGAATCAGCTCGTCGATATCGGCGACAATCTGCTCGTCGGTCGTGGTCGTCTGGTCATCACGCGCTGTGGCGGTCAGCGTGGAGCTGCGCGCGTCTTCGGCGGCGGCCAGCGCCGGAATGGCTAAGAATGGCGCCGCTGTCAGAATTACGGCGCTCGATGCCACGAAAAACGGCCGGAGGCGTGCTAATGCTGCGGAGCAACAACCGCCGGACAATGCTCGGGCGACCATCGCGTCACCTCGAACCAAAATCGTTATATGCCAGAATGTTATGCTACGAATCCAGTTCTCAATGTCAACCTACGTGCGCAACAAAAAAAACCAGCCGCACGGCGATTGAACTTGAATCGCACTGCGGCTGGTTCGTGTTCGATTTCAATACAGGTGTATTACAACAATACAGCTAGATGGTGCAACGATCGAACTGGGGACCTCCGGGGATTGAGGTCCCCAGCTCGTCGTTATGGCATGGAAGCGAATCGCTTCCCGGCGTCGGGGTGCCGGCCTCTCTTGTTCCGTAAAGCCTTTCTCATTCCGTTATTTCCCGACGTAACCGGCCAACCGTTGCACTTGCCTCTTCGATCGTGCCGGCCCCGACTCTCGGCCTCTTCACTGTTCCGGCCCCACGCACTCGGCCTCGTTCTGTCGTGAGGTGATGAGCAAAGTGCGTGCCAAGGGAGTTGACAGTAGTCAGTTATCAGTTGCCGGTTATCTGTGGTCAGTGGTTGTTGGGGGAGATCGGTCGGTGACGGGTGCGGCGTGGGAGACTGCGCGTCGTTTGCAAGCGGCCGGTGTTAGCCGGCTGGTGGGAGCGGTTGCCCGGCCGGCAATGTCATGCGCCCTTTTTGAACTGGATATCGTGGAGCCGACGATACAGCTCGCAGTTGCCCAAGAGCTCGTCGTGCGTCCCCACGGCGACGATCCGGTGCGAATCCATCACCACGATCCGCCGCGCCAAGGCGAGCGTGCCCATCCGGTGCGTGATGATCAGCGTGGTGCGGTGGCGGATGAACTGTTCCAGCACGCGGTGGATCAACTGCTCACTTTCCAGATCGACCTGGCTGGTGGCCTCGTCGAGGATCAAGATTGCCGGGTCGCGCAGAATCGCCCTCGCCAGCGCGATCCGCTGTCGCTGCCCGCCGGAAAGCCGGATGCCGTGCTGGCCGACCACGGTCTCATAGCCAGCCTCGAGCCGCTCGTCGATAAAGCGGTGGGCGTGTGCCTGCTTCGCGGCGTCGATCACCTGCGTACGCGTGGCCTGCGGCGAGCCGTAGCGGATATTGTTGAAAACCGTGTCGTCAAACAGTAGCGTCTCTTGCGTCACCAGGCCGATCTGACCGCGCAGGTCGCGCAGCCGAACTTGCCGCAAGTCGATGCCGTCGAGCCGTACGCTTCCGTCCAGGGGATCGAAGAACCGCGGAATAAGGTTCACCAGCGTGCTCTTGCCGCATCCGTTGGCGCCGACAATGGCGACCGACTCGCCGAAGGCAATGCGCAAGTGGATGTCCTCCAGCACCGGTTGGTCGGCGTGATAGGCGAACTGCACGCCGTCAAAGACCAGCTCCTGATGGTGCCGGCGAAGGGGGAGGTATTTTCGAGGATCGCGAACTCGCGGCTCGCGGTCGAGCAGGGCGAATATGCGGTCGCTGGCCGCGGCGGCCCGTTGCAGGCGGTTGAACTCGTCGGAGAGCTTGCGCATGGGGTCGCTCATCCCGGCCAGGAAGCCGTAGAAGAGCAACAGTGCGCTGAGCGACAGCGGCCGGTCGCTCATGCGAACACCAAACAGGTGCGTTTGCCCTTCGAGCACGAGGTATGCACCGGCCACCAGCGCCAACGAAATGGTGACCATCCCCAGCAGCTCCGAGAGGGGCCGCGTGAGACCGTCATAGCGTGCGATCCGCATGGCCTTCAGGTAGAATTTGCGGCCGCTTGCGTGGAACCGCCGCCGCTCGTGCCGCTCCATGGTGAACGCCTTGACCACCTTGATGCCCTGCAGCGACTCCTCGAGGATGTAATAGATCTGCGACATTTCCTCCATGGCGCGGCGGTTGGCGCTCTTAAGGATCTTGGCCAGCTTGGTCACGAGCACCGCCGCCAAGGGCGCGATGATGAGCGATACCAAGAGCAGACGCCAGCAGATCCAAGCCGCACCACCCAGGCAGACGAGAGCCTTCAGCGGCTCGCGCACCACTTTGCCCAACAGCTCGCGCAGCCCCTGGGCCAGGCTGTCCATGTCATAGGTGAATCGCGTCAGTAGCTCGCTCGTCCCCTCGGCGGTAAACGTGGCCAGATCCATCCGCAGCGTGCGCCGGTAAAAGTCCTGTCGCAGCCGGAAGGTAGCCATGTGGACCAGCCGCGCAACCAGCACGCAGTGTGCGAAAAAGAAGACGCTCTTCACGAGCGTGGCCGCCAGCACGAACGCGACCAGCAGCGTCAGCGTTCCGAAGGCGTCGTCAGGTAGGTAGCGCTCGGCGAGCGGCTGCAACGTCCGATATCGCCCCAGTGCGCGCTCTTCCGCGGCCAGGCGCATCTCGGCTTGCTCGAGGCGGCTGCGAATTGGTTCAAGCGCGCGAACGCTCGCCGAGAGCTTCTTTTTGAGCGAGGCCGTTTCGCGTCGCAGCCTGGTTATATTCTGCTCCGCGTGGTGGACTTCACCGGCGATCCACTCCTGAAGCGACTGCCCCTCGAAGACGACCTCTACGAACGGATAGAGCGTGCCGATGTTTCCGCCCCACAATACGGCCACCGCCACGGCGCACAGAATCGACGCCAGAAACGTACACCGGTAGCGGAGTGCCAGCCGCACCGCCCTGAGAAAGTTTCGCATCCGATCGTCCGTCCGTGACCAAGCGGCCGATGCTCTCGCGCCGTGAAAAGCTAAGCTTTCCGGGCCCAGAGGCGGGCCATCTTGTACCAGATAGCTCCACGGGGGCCAAGACGGCGTTGGCGGCGCCCGATGGGGTCACGCATGGGTCCGGCGCCGGCGGAGTTGCTCTTGTCGAATTCTCAGGGCCGCCGCCGTCCGTGGAGCCACTCCTCGATCACCTTCGTCACGCTCAGCACGATCATCAATCCCAGTGGAGCGGCGACCGCCAATAACATGAACGAGAGCCCCGCCGCCGGGCCGTTCGCCATTCCCGTGCGTACCAGCCCTCCGATCACCGCCGCCAAGACACATGCGGCCAGCATCAGCCGAAGTAGCCCAGCCAGGGTGAATTGCCACAATCCGCGGGGTGGGTCTTTGCCGGACGAGGTGGGGGGCGTCGAGCTCACGGGTGCGCCAGGAATCAGGTGAGCGGCCGAATACGCCGCACGACGTCGGCGTGCGTCAACTCCGCGTCGAGAGGCAACATCACGTAGCACGCCTTCGATCCGCAGCAATCGAGAATCACTTGGCGGTTGTTGGGAATCGCGAAGCCTTGTTCGCACGGCTCGTGCCCGTGAATGAGCACCTTGGCGCCCACCAAATTGGCGAACGCCGTTGCGTTCTCGGCTCGGTAGTCGCGCCCCCACAGCATACGAAACACGCTGCCGTGCTCCATGAGCGTCACCCCCTCCAGCGGTTCTCGCAGCACCTCCGTGTCAAACCCGCGCGTATCGACCTGCTCGGGAAGGCTGTGGCAGACCAGGATGTCGCCCGGCAGGCGCACTGCCAGCGGGCAACTCCGCAAAAACGAATTGATCGCGGCGCGGACCTTTTCCACCGCCGCGCCATACATGGCCTGCAATCCCAGGCGAAACAGCAGGTTGAGCATCTTCTTCGACTTCAGGATCGGATAGTCAGTGAGCTCCGCCAACTCGTGGTTGCTCAGCAGGAAATGCACGCGCTCTCGATACCTGGCCTTCAGCTTGGCCACGTCCTCCAAGAGCGCATGGGACATGCAGCCGCCGTTGGCCGCGTATGTGGGACCACCGTGGCACACCTCCTGCAAGATCAGGTGCCGACCCGGATTCTGCTCCAGATCGGCCAGCCGGCGAATGGCGTTGAAGTTCGCGCGGTTACCGTGCAGGTCTGCGGTGACCAAAACGTCATGCCCCAGGTCGCGCGTCAGCACGACCACGTTGCCTTCGCGGCCGGGTGTCTCGAGGTTCGCTCGCGTTGCTTCGCCGTAGGTGGCGATCACACTTTCGATAAATTCGATCGTGGCAACCATGGCGAAACGCCTGGTGACGTACTGGCCGCATGGGCACGGCGGATCAACGATGCCTTACGGTGTTGCGGCGGCCCCGGTCGGATCTTTCAAAGACGCGATCCAATCGCGCACCAGCGCCACTCCCTCTTCATGAACCAGCCGCTTCCCCAGTTCCGGCATCATGACGCTGGGATGTGTCGAAGCAATGCGGTACGCCAGAATCGACTCGTCCGGCTTGCCCGGCACGATTGAATAGCGCAGGTTGCCCGAGCCCAGACCGGCCGCGACGGGCGCCTTCCAAACGCCGAATTTGACCGGCTCGTTCTGGCTCGCCAAGAGGTCTAGCGCCGAGTTGCGAGCCGGTCCTTCCGGATTGTGACAGTGCGCACAGTTGATTTCGAGCCAGGCACGTGCGCGCTCGTCCAGCGTGCCACTTTGCTCGTCATCCCACGCCGCCAGCCGGGGCGCGGCATCCGACGCCGGTGCGCCGCGGAGCAGGCCGGCACGCGACCAATAGGCAAGCTGATTCTCCTTGCCGTGCGCGTACGCGAAATCGCGGTTCAGATGCCGCGCCTTGGGCCCGATGGGCGTCATGACCTTGTTGCGCACCTTGTGACAACCTTTGCACTGGTTGACATTGGGAATGATGTAGTTGTTGGTGCGCGTTTCGCCGTCCTGGTCAATCCAACTCGCGTCGAGAAAGCCGCCCGCGATCTCCAAGGTCGCATCGGTCTGTTCGTCGTTCCACACATAGGGCAGGCCCACCCAACCTTTCGGCTCGTGGACCAGGAGGCGCGTTTCGAGCAGTCGCCGCCCCTTCGCAGGGTCGCGCATGTCGCGCGGATACGCGAAGGTCTTCACCAAGATGGTCCCGACCGGGAACGCGAACTCGTCGGTCGGGTGGTAAGCGGCCTGGGTCCCCTTTGGCAAACGCACGAACCGATACTTCTCCGTGTAATCGGAAAAGAGCGGCGTATTGAGGTCGTACGGCACCACGCCGTCGACGGGCACATGATCCGCCGGCTTGCCGCGAAAAAAACCATACTCGCTCAGCCGCGCGGGTGGCGACTCCTTCGGGGGCGCTGGCGGAGCCACACGAGAGCCGCAGCCTGCGGCCGCCACCCACGCGGCGCCCACGAGGCAAACGGTCAGCAACCGCGTCGAGCACGGGCGAGACGCCAGTGCCTCCCCCCGCCGGCACCGACCCATAGTCAGTGCCCCGCGCACGCGACGCATTATTCAACTCCCTCGATCACGATCGCTGGCGGCGACGGATGCTCGCCATCGTGCGGCCCTAGTTCGCGCGTGACGACCGGTAATCCCGCCGCGCGGATCGCCGCCAGATTCACATTCGCGAAATCGGCGTCGCCGTTGTTGCGTATGTAGAGCTTCAGATTGGCCGGCAACTGCCCATCGACCAGCTTCTTCGGGTCGACCATGCCGTCATACAGGATGTCCGGGAACTCTTTGCCCAACAGCGGCGCCAACAGCGTGGCAATCTCGCCCGCCGGCTTGTCGCCGCCCCCTTCAAACTTGTTGTCGTGAATATAAATCGTCTCGGGATACGGATCGTACTCGGGGTCGTTGTATTTCCGATCGGTCGCCAGGTAACTGATCACCGTGACGTTTGCCGACTGGTTGTTCTTGATCTCGTTGTTGAACACCTCGACCTCGTCGTTGGCCATGATGATGATCCCGCTCCCCGGCGGCACGCTGGCCACGATGTTGCCCGGTTTGGCGAAGTTTTCGTGGTTGTTCTCATACACCCTGTTATTGTAGACGCGGCAGCTACGCCCGTTTTTCTTCGGCAGCTCGGGCAATGAGAATACCAAGATGCCGCCAGCATTGTTCGTGGCCACGTTGTCGTACACGTCGGCCCCGACGGTGTTCTCGATTTCAATTCCGGCCACGTTACGTTCGGCACGGCAGCGGCGGACGATCACGTTTTCTGACTGCCCCACGTAAATGCCCGCGTCCGAGCAACTGTAGACTTCGCAGTCCTCGATGAGTACGTCCTTGGACAACACGGGATAAAACCCGTACGCGCCGTTTTCCGGGTGGGGGCCTCGAGTCCATTCGACCTTCACGCGGCGCATGGTGACACCGGTGATTCCCTCCGGCTTGAAACCATCGGACCGCGTGTCCTGAATCGTCATGTCTTCGAGCGTGAAGTCGTCGCTGCCGCCCACCTTGATCCCCTCGCCGCCGGTTCCCTGCTGTTGCGACTTGAAATTGAGGATCGTCTTGTTGATGCCCTTGCCGCGCAAGGTTACGCGCTCGACGTCCTCAAGCGATAGCGTGGTGTTGAAGTCGAACTTGCCCTCGGCAAACTCGATGATCTCACCCGGTTCGGCCTTGATCAGCGCCTCCTGCGCCAGCTTTTGTGCGCTGGGACCTGGTTCGATGACCGTGACCTTGACCTTGGGGGCGTCGCCGTTTCCGTTGCCGCTGGCCGTCGCCTCGGCGCGATTCGATTCAGCGCAGCCGCTCGCCAAGAATGTCCCTAAAATCGCCACCGCCGAGATGGCCAACCGCGAAGCCATGGCATTACCCTCTACTGTTAGTGTATCGATGCCCACCGGTAGGGCACCTGAAATTTTCCGCGAACCCCATTTAGCGCCGCTTATCCTAGCCGGGAAGCGGCGCGCAGGCAATCACTTGCGCAAGTGTAGCTTGCGCCGAATACCTCACCCGATACGCTAGGTAGCCTGACGTGCCAGGGCGTGGTTGACCGACAATGGTTGCGCCAGCGCCAAAGCGCGGCTGGCGGCTCGCTCGGCGGCATCGACCGCAATGAGCGGCGCCAACTCCCGGCCGCACCAGCGCCGAGCCAGAGCCACCGCGTACCCGTCGTCGGCATCGGCCGCGGCCCACTGTGCGTGTTCGAGCAAGAGGGCCGCGATCGACACCCGTGCCAGACTGTACGCGAAGCCGCGAGCCCCGGTTTGCCATGCCTCGGGACCTTCGCCGACGGTTTGCGCCGCATATTGGCGGAGCCGACGTAATGCCTCGCGAGTGGCCTGGACGGACGCGTCCAGCTCCGCATGAGTAATACTCGCGAGACGTTCCTCGATGTCGGACATTAAGGGCGGCAGCGCGTCGTCCTTCTCGATGGCGCGCAAGGCGTCGAGACTCAGGACGTTTGTGGTCCCCTCCCAGATGGGCAGGACCTGCGCGTCGCGCAGCAGGCGCGGCAGGCCGGTGTTCTCGACGTATCCGGCGCCGCCAAAACATTCCAGTATTTCACTCGCCGCGGCGACACATTGCTTGGCGGTGTACAGCTTTACCAACGGCGTTAACAGGCGCAGGATGGCCGATTCATCGGTGCTGGCCTGGCCGCATTCTTCCTTCCCCAGCAGCCCCACGACATGGAACGTGAGGTGAAATGCCGCCTCGAACTCCACCTGTAAGTCGGCGAGCGTCTGAACGTGCAGCGGCTGATCGGCCAGCTTGCGGCCGAACGCCACGCGCCGTGTCGCGTAGTCGCGCGCCAGCGCCAGGCCACGCCGCATCCCCGCTGCGGCGCCGATCGCGTTGTATATCCGTGTAATGTTGAACAGCGTGGACATATTCCGCACGCCGCTACCGGGCTGGCCGACGAGCTTTGCCTCGGTCCCCTCGAGGCTCAATTCCGCCGTGGGCAGCGAGCGCGTGCCCAGTTTGTCCTTCAATCGGTGAATCGTGATGTGATTCAGCCGCCCCTGGGCGTCGCGCGTCTCGAGGTAGAACAGGCTCAATCCGCGGCTGCCGCGCACGCTGGTGCCGTCGGCCTGTTGAATCCGCGCAAAGGTCATCGCCATCTGGGCCGTCGTGGCCGACGTGAACCACTTGGTGCCGTAAAGTCGGTAGCCGCCCTGTTCGAGCCGCGCGACCGTCTCGGTGCCGCCCACGTCCGATCCGCCGCTCCGCTCGGTCATCCACTGGCCGGAGGTCCAGAACTTGTGCGGGTCACGCGTCGTCAGCCGCGCCAGCGCGCCACGCCGTAGCGCCTCGTCGCCGTGCACTTCGATCAGACGAGCCGCGCCATCGCTCATGGCGAGCGGGCAGGAATACCCGCCCGACGACGGATTGAACAAATACAGCTTGGCGAATTGATAAACGCGCGAAAGTGGGCCGTGCTTGCGCTCATAACCGATGGCGAGGAGACCTTCCTCGGCACTCACCGCGTCGAGCTGTCGCCAGCCGCGCGCGGTAATGATCTCGTCGATTCGCCGGCCCCAGGGGTCGAACTGCACCAGCCGCGGCTCGTTCGCGTCGCAGTCGTCGGCCATCTCGCGCAGGTCGCCCACCACTCGTTGGCCAAAGCGGCGCAAATCAGGCTCCACCTCGGCAAGCACATCGCGCGGCAGAGCATGCCGCAGGTACGTCCGCAGCGTGTGGTCGTCGTCATATTGGTTACGCAGGACGGGTGGATCCTGGAAGAATTCAGTCATGATTGTGGAACCCTCGCCGCGATGAGCTGATCGAGCTCCGACTTCAGCCGGGGCAGGATATCAGCATACGAATAGGCGCCAACCTCCTGTCGGCCGCGTTTCAGATTCACGTAGTTCGGGCCGCACCACAGGCCCAAGTCGGCATCGTCGGTTTCGCCGGGGCCGTTCACGCGGCAGCCCATCACGGCGATCGTGATCGCGTGCTCGTGCGCATAGGTGGTCATCTGCTTGACCTCGTGGGCCAGCTCGATGAAAGCTTCGTTCTCGACGCGCGAACAGCTTGGGCAACTGATGATATTAAGCGTGCTCAGCCCGTAATCCACGACGCTGCGAACACGCCCCTCTGCGATGTCGGCCAGAATCTGCCGGCCCGCCGCGATCTCTTCACTCTTGCGATGGTTGGGGACCGTGAGCGACACGCGAATCGTGTCGCCGATCCCTCGGCTGATGAGCTGCTCGAAGGCGATGCGCGTCTTGATCACGCCGTCTGGCGGCATGCCCGCTTCGGTCACGCCCAGGTGCAGTGGCACGTCGGGCCGCTCGACGGCAAAGCGGCGGTTTACGTCAATCACCTTCGCAGGGTCGGAATCCTTCAGCGAAACGCAGTATCGCGTATAGCCCAGGCGGTCGAGCAGGTCGCAATGCTCCCAGGCGCTGGCGAGCATGGGCGAAATCGAATCGTGCGGCGGATACTTGTCGCGCACGGCCGGGTCGACCGATCCGCAGTTCACGCCGATGCGCATCGCGCAATCGTGCCGCTCGGCGACCTCCACCAGGTACTTCACCTTGTCCTGCCAAGGCTTCTGCCGCTCGTGGTGATACAGGTGCCCGGGGTTATAGCGCAGCTTGTCGACGTGCGGGGCGACCAGCTCGGCAAGGCGATAATTCTCCTGAAGGTCGACCGACAGGTTCGCCTCGGTATGCTGCCGAATGGCGGCAAGGGCCTCGGCATCCTTGCGGCTGTCGACGGCAATGCGTACCACATCGGCCCCGGCCCGCGCCAGGTCGTTCACCTGCGCGGCCGTGGCCTCGGCGTCCTGTGTATGCGTGGCGGTCATGCTCTGGACAGCCACCGGTCGAGCGCCGCCGATCGTCAGGCGACCGATCCGCACCGCGCGAGTTGGATTTCGCGGCAATTCCACGCCAGTTTTGCCCAATCGACGACAAGGCCCCGACCGTTCCCATTGTCGGCCGTCGAGTTCACTTTGGCAATGTCAGCGCGCAATGCCGTTCGTACAGCGTTACGCGCCAAATGCCTCTTCGTGCGTTGCCAGCTTCATTGGCCCCAAATGCGCCCCTGTCACCTGCTGATGCGCGTCGTGCTTGGCGGTATGCGCGCAGTTCACAAACTCCTCGCTGACATGCAGATCGACCACCAGTGGCAAGTGATCGGACGCCAGCCGACTTAAGCGGTTGCGAACCACGAATGCCTCGCGAACGCACACGCTCCCTCGACGGAAGACCTTGTCCAGCGATCCCACCGGTAGATACGCCGGGAAGGAGCGAAACCGCGACGGCGGCGCCGTCACGTGCACGAATCCGCATTCGGACAGCGTCCCCCCGTGCAGCGTGTTGCGCCAGTCGTTCCAGTCTCCAGCCAGCAGGGTCGGCAGATCGTCATCCGCCTCCAATAAGCGATGTGTCAGCAAATGGGCGACTTGCCACCGCCGCTCGGCCTCCGCAAGCCCTAGGTGCAGGTTGACCAACTGAAGTGGTCCCTCGGGCGTGTCGATCACGGCAATCTGGGCTCCGCGTGGCTTTTTGTTGCTGAACCGAAGCGACACATGATGGTGGCTCGCCATCGGCCAGCGCGAAAGCAGCAGGTTGCCATAGCCGCCGGCGCGCAGCTCCACGTTGAACTGATAGGCAAATCCCTCGGCCTTGAAGTATTCGCGCAGCAGCTCCGGCTGGTTGTCGAAGTGCGAGCGGCGAGTGCGCCGCGCTACTTCCTGCAGGCAAAGCAGATCGGGGTTCATCTGCTCGATGACCTCGATGGTCCTCTCCAGCCGGTAGAGCCGATCGCGGCCCCCGATCCCCTTGTGGATGTTGTAAGTCAGCAGTCGCACCACAAATCTCTTCCGTGCGGCAAGGCTTCGCCCAGGGCCCCACCTTAATCCTATCGTCGCAGTCGAGGGGCGAGGGGGTAACACGCAATTGGCCCAGTGCGTTTTTTGATTGCGACCGGCATCACCGGCATGTTCGGACGCCACGTCGAGTGCGACCGCGCGCCGTCCGAACAAACCCGTAGAGCCGCGACATCCGTCAACTTGGGCGTTCTCGGACCTGGCGGTCGAGGCGACTTATTCGGCACGAACCGACCTTCGCGACGCAAAGGCAAACGATTGTGTGGGGTGTGACGATCATCGCGGCTGGGCTCTTGGTCGGCGGAATGCCCCTCATCGCCGGGCATCGCGGCACGGGGACCAGCGACCACGGGAACCCTTATCCCGAGAACTCCATCGAGTCGATCGCCCAGGCGTTTGCCGAAGGGGCCGACCTGGTCGAGGTGGACGTGCAGCTCGACGCCGACGGCGTGGCAATCCTCTGGCATGACAAGCGCGTGTCAGTTCAAGCTGGCGGTCGATATCACGTTCGCGACGTGGCGAGGGACGAGCTGGCCCCTCTTGTCGGCTCGCATGGGGACTCAACCACAGTACCGACGTTCGCCGATGCGCTGGATCTCACGCTGTCTCTGGCGTCGTGCCGGCTAGCCATGGACGTGGAGCTGAAGGTGTATTGCGAGTGCGACCGGGCGGCGCTTGTGCGTGCCGTGGCGGATTTGTTGCTGGAACGAGATGCCACAGCGCGCGTGATCGTGACATCGTCCGATTTCGATGCGCTGCGGTTGATCGAAAGCATCCTGCCGTGCATTGAAACAGGCTGGATTGCGCCGGTGCCCGCCCTGCAATGGCCGGAATTCCGGAACCGGTTGTCGCAACGCTTTCCGATCGAGTGGTTCATCGCTCGCCGGCCCTGGGTCGCTAGCGCCGCCGTCGCGCGGCACTTTGCGCGGCAAGCGCACTCGCGCGGAATCCGGCTCGGCATTTGGACCGTCGACGAACCGCAAGATATCGCGGTCTTTGCTGAAGCCGGATACGACCTGATCATCACGAATGAGCCGGACGTTGCACGAGACGTATTCGAGCGCCGAATTCCCTCGCCGGCGCCGCCCTCGCCGGCACCGTCCTCGCCGAGCGCGCCATAGACGCCGATTCGCTGCCAGCGGTACCGAGCGAACGCCGATACTAAGAACTGATCGAGCTTCTGGCGGCATCGACGTGCAAGTGCCCCTCAATTGACGCGATATCATACGACTTGAACGCGGCGGCTCGCTTGCCATCGGTGTACAGCCAAGTGTACAGAGGCGCGACCCATAACACCGCGGTCAACCCAGTTTCCAAGTTCTCGCGTGTTTGGAAGGTGCTTGGTAGTGCGTGCGGAAAACGTCTTGCCACTAGCCGTGCCGGTGCGTTACCTTCCGCCAGCCTAAGGGAGGCAGCGCGATTCGGCAGGAAATGGCTCAGGCAACAGGCCGACACGGAAGGAGGCCACGATGAGTTCCGACCAGAAGCAGGACACTCTGGTCCACATCCGCTGGATGATCCGGCGCGACATGCAGGAAGTGCTGGAGATCGAGAGCGAGAGCTTCGAGTTTCCCTGGGCCGAAGAGGATTTCATCCGCTGCCTGCAGCAGCGCAACTGTATTGGCATGGTGGCCGAGCGCGACGACGCCGTGGTCGGCTTCATGATCTACGAGCTGCACAAGACGCAGCTTCACATCTTGAACTTCGCCGTGCACCCGCGTTTGCGGCGGCGCGGCATCGGCACGCAGATGGTGGGCAAGCTCGTGGGCAAGCTCTCCAGCGACCGCCGCACGCGGATCGTGCTCGAGGTGCGCGAGACGAACCTCGCCGCGCAGGTCTTCTACCGCTCGCAAGGATTCCGCGCCGTCTCGGTCATCCGCGATTTCTACGAAGACACGCCCGAAGACGCCTACACGATGGAATATTGCTACCACGGCAGCGAGCTTCCGGCGGTCGTCGGCGTCAACCGCATCAGCCGCCTGGCCGGGTGATGCAAACCCGAATGCCCTTGCGCGCGGTGGACAATAACCGGCCCTCGCCTGCGCGTCGTCAGGCGCGTTTGCCCAAGCGTTTCGCCAGTGCTTGCAGGTATTCCTCCAGCGCCATTTCATGTGCCTGGGCCAGCGATTCAAGAACCCTCTTCGAGGCTGCCTGCTGGCCGTACTCAATGCGACGTAGATGGCGCTCTGTAACGCCACCCATGTCGGATTGCTTCAATTCGCGCTCCTCCCGAAGAGAGCGGATGGCGGCGCCATACCTTTGATTGAACTGCTTCGATTTTCTCTTTTCCGCAAGGGCGGATGTCGGATCGACAATCTCGAGAAGCTGGGGCCACCCGAGATGCACGTCGGCATGTGGCCAAAACAGAAACCGGCCGTCCTCGTCGATCTGGAATGACTTGATCTCTTGCCGGTCCGTGCCAACGTGTTTCGCCAGCTTGTTGAGCGGGATCTCAAGTCGCTCGAATGTTGGCGCGAGAACCGTCAATTGGTCGCTTTCTAGCCACGCATCAACGATACGCGGAACCGCGTCCCTGTGAACAACCCCAGCGATCAACCGATGGACGAGCTCGCAAATCGCGCGCGGATCTCGCTCGGCGGCGACATGGAGCCGGTCCGAGCTTCGAATGTTGAGGCGTGGAAGGCGCGACGCGATTGCTTCCACCGGCAGTTGATCCAGGAAGAGCAGATGCCGTGACGGGGTCCCCTCCCAACCTGCCTTTTCCATGGACTTAATTCGGATGTCCGACAAGCGCGACACGAACAGCGTGCACTGCGCTTGTACGGACGGCAGGGTTACGTCGTCAAGGCTTGAAAACGAGAGGTAGTCGATCTTTGCGCGCAAGTGAGATGCGAGGCGCGCCAACGCCAAGCGGCAGAGCTCCGCGTAATCGCGGTTCGTTGCCACAACGCGAAGTCGGCCCGCGCCATTCGTCTTCCGACTTATGGAAGCGAGTCTGGTCGCCATCGCTGGATTTACGCTTGATGCAGCTCTTCCCACTGTGCAAGTAGCTCCACTCGGTGCAATTCCGTTAGCTGAATGAGCTGCCGGCGTGCGCTACGGGGCATCGGCTTGTCAGCCCACACGACTTCGGTCATCTCCGAAGAGTCGAACAGAAAATGCACCTTTACTTCCCACGCACCAGGACGTTTGGCGTGAAAATGCGGCGACCCGTAGTCATTCGACCCAAACCAGGCCTTGATGCCGGCAATTCGAAACGCTCGTACCGTGGGCACTTGAATCCTACTGCAGGATAGGACATTAATCAATAGCTATATGAACAAAATGTCCTGTTGGGGAAATAATACGGTCACGCTGAAGCCTTGCGCGTGTGCACCGTCGCGTTCACATCCATATGTGCCGCGCCACCATCTCGCGCAGATCGACCACGGCCACGGAATGCCGCCTCGCGCGGTGCACGGCGCCCGGGTTGAGCACGAGCGTGCTTTCCTGGCGATGCATTTCGGCCACGTGCGTATGGCCGTAGCAGACGAGGTCCCAATCACCCGACCCGGCGGTTTCGTCCAGTCGGCGCGTGTCATCGCCGTGCAAGAAGGAAATCCGCCGCCCGGCCAGCTCCAACTCGCCGAACCGCTCATGGCACGTCTGGCCGGCGTGGTCGATTGCTCGCCTTAGAGCCCGCTCGTCCGTGTCGACGTTGCCGAATACGAAGTGGGTGGACCAGTGGGCAAACAGCGGCACGATGTCGGGCGAGCCAATGTCGCCGCAGTGCACCACCCAGCGTACGTCGAGCTGCGCCAATGCGCTGACGGCACGCTGCGTCGCGACAAATCGCCCGTGGGTGTCGCTCACCACGCCCAGCCGCGGTGTATCGTCGATCGGCGGTCCCTTTGGCATCGCGGCGCCGTGGGCCATACTATGTTAGAAGTGTGCCCCGGCGGTCCAAGCGACGCGATCGCGCTTTCGCGCAAACCGCCACGCATTAACGTCGATCATAGCTTCAGATGCATTCGGACCAGGCAACCGATCTGCTGGCGTTCGTGATCCTGCTTGTGCTGGCACTTGCGCTGGTCGCCTGGGCGCTCCGCTGGTATCGCCGCGAAACGCATTACACGCTGGCCCAAGCGCCCTTCTGGCTGCTGAATCTCATCTATACGCGAGTTGCCTGGCGCACCACGATCAGCGGACCACTGCCGGTCGCCGAAAACCAGGGGGCCGTGATCGTCTGCAACCATTCCAGCTCGCTCGATCCCTCATTCATCCAGTTGGCCACCAATCGCGTCGTGCACTGGATGGTCGCGCGCGAATACTGCCTTCATTGGGCGATGGCCTGGATCTTTCGCATCGTGGAGAGCATACCGGTAAACCGCGGCGGGGTCGACACGGCGGCCACGAAAATGGCGATCCGCTATGCACAAGAGGGGGGCCTGGTGGGCATTTTTCCCGAGGGGCAGATCAACCACAGCGACCAGGTTTTACTGCCGGGGCGTCCCGGCGCGGCGTTAATTGCGCTCAAGGCGCGCGTGCCGGTGATTCCCTGCTATGTCTCGGGGGCGCCGTACGACGGTACCGAGTTCGGCTGCCTCCTCATGACCGCGAAGACTCACTTGGAGGTCGGCCAACCGATCGACATTTCCGAGTATTACGAGCGCGACGACGAGAAGGAAGTGCTGGAGCTGTTGACGAAGCGCTTTCTGATCGAGATCGCGCGGCTGGCCGGCGCGACCGATTTCGTCCCGCGACTGGCCGGTCGGCATTGGAAGCCCCTGCGCGCCGAAGAGCCAGAGCACGTGGCACCGTCGAGCACTCGTCGCTAGGATGAGGAGGCACCGCGGAGACGCAGAGGCGCTGAGAAAGGAAAGGTCGGAAAGGTATAAGTCGTATGCGCCTCGAGTCGTCCCAATTACAGAATCTCTGCGCCTCCGCGCCTCTGCGGTTCACCAATCCGTCAAAGGAGAAACCATCCATGCGCCTTGATCTTTTCACTTTTTCCAGTGCCGTAATTCTGGCATCCGCGACGGTCACATCTGCCGGCGAGCCGCCGTTTCGGCCTTTGTTCGACGGTCGCTCGCTTGATGGCTGGAACGGCGACCCTGACTTGTGGAGCGTCAAAGATGGCGTCATTGTCGGCTCGACGGAGGCCACAACGCTCGCGCACAACTCGTTTTTGTCAACGGCCAAAACGTACAAGAACTTCGTTCTCAAGGCCAAATTCAAGCTCAGGAATCACAACTCGGGCATCCAATTCCGCAGCCGCCAGCACGACGACTACGTCGTGCGCGGCTATCAGGCAGACATCGCCGAGAAGGTATTCATGGGCATCCTTTACGACGAAGGCGGGCGCGGCATCCTGCAGAACGTCGATGCAGCGGAAGTGAAAAAGCACCTCCGCGACAACGACTGGAACGAGTACGTGATCACGGCCGATGGGCCGCACATCACGCAGTCGATCAACGGCTTCCAGACGGTCGACTACACCGAGCAGGACCCAAACGCCGCCAAGGAAGGGATCATCGCGCTGCAGCTTCATGCCGGGCCAAAGATGGTCGTCGAGCTCAAGGACATTGCGATCCAGGAATTGCCGTAGGTTCCTGCACGGGAGGTTGCTGACCAATCACCGGCGTGCCGTGGAGAATTGCCTCGGCCTCTGCGACACGCTCACGCAAATCGCAAAGCAGCTCGTCGCGAGTCGCCGCCACGGAAAACAGCGTCGTGACAGGGTGCCGCCTGGCAATCGTCGATCGCGCGTGCGGGATATCGGCCGCGCCGGGCCAATCTTGCGCGCCGTTTTGCTCGCAAAGCCAGTGGTGAAATCGCTCGCCGACCGTCACATCCGCTCGCACATAGAGCACAGCCTTTCCGCACCATTGTAGGGTGCGTCGAGCGAAGTGCTGACGCACCGCTTCTTCACCAGGCAGCACACCACCCCAGCACGCCTCGACGTGCAACCGCAGGGCGCTAATCCCCATCGCGCGCTCCAGCACTTCCACCGATGCCGTATACCGCGGATTTACCTCGACTGTCCAAAACGCCTCGCCCGCCACAATGCCGTCCACGCCAAAGAGGCCCTGCAACGAAAATTCGCGCGCGAAACAGACGCCGATTGCTTCAATCTGAGCTTGAAGGCGCGCCGAGAGCGGCGCCGGTCCGATCGAACCGCAATATGTAAACGGACCCGCGCCGGTCCACTCGCATCCGACAAGCTGCTCGGTCACGCCGAGCAACACGGCGCGGCCGGCGACCGCGATGAACAACGCGGCGAAGGACGGACCCTGAAGATACTGCTGGAAATAATGCGCTCCGCGTCGTCGCACCGGCGCCGCGCTTCTATTCCAAAACTGGATGCCGATACCTCCGGCCGAACGCACGCGTTTCATGAGCCAGGTCCCGTCACGCGGCAGCCCGGCAGCACTCGATTTCACGAGCAGGCTCGGCAACCCACGTTGCGACAGCGCTGCAGCAATGCGTGCGGGATCGCGCACGGCCGCCAGGACGCGCGCCGAGTTTCCCAGCAGCAGCCGCCCCGCGGCAATTCGGTCGACGAGCCGCGCGTGGTTTTCAACTCCGCCGGTGTAGATCCACGGACCGGCCGGCGCGCGCCGCGCGATCGATAGCAGACTCCAGGGATACCGTCGCGTCACTTCGCCGTCGCAGCGGCGCACCAGATCGCTGTCGCCAAAGCAGTCGCCGAAGTAGGGTTCCAGGCCGGCGCGCAGCGCCGAGAACGCCGCGGCACGAGCGCTGGCGCCGAGTATGACGATTATGTCGGACATGCGAGCATCGCCGGGCGCGTGAAACCGTCGCCGCCTGTTATCTCGTCACGATTTCGACGGTGCAAGTCGGCGCGAGCGCTCCACGAAAGCGACACAATCGACTAGAATCGCAGCAGGGTGCGCGGCGCTTCGCTGAGCGCGGTCGGCGCCGCATTTCGATGTGCCGCGCTGCTATCACAGGGCAAGCAATCGTGAGCCGACGACGGCTGGTCACTCTGATCGTGGGTCCGATGCTGATCGTCGGACTCTCCTTATCGCTCACGCGCTGGGTAAAGCCCCGCGCGCCGATCGCCATGCAGGGCAACGACGTGCTTGCCGCCGCAGGAGGGCGAGGCGCCGGCGTGCTCGCCCACGCGAGCGTGACACTTGCCGCGCCAGCACACACACCATCCGCGTCGCTGGTCGCCGATTGCGAAATCGCGGCGCGCCGGTTGGCTGCGCGCCTGGGACCCGCCTGCGCGACGCTGGTTCACGCTCCCCTGATTATCGCCGGCGACATGAATCAGACCGAGCTCGACCGCTGGCACCGCGAAACGATCCTGCCCGCCGTGCGCGCCATGCAACACAGCTACTTCCGCGGCACGCCCGATAAGCCCGTGACGGTCCTGCTCTTCACCACCGAGGAAAGCTACCAGCATTACTCGCGAGCATTGTTTGACGAGGACGGGGTTTCCGTCTTCGGCTACTACCGTTCCGAGCCGCGGACGTTGGTTATCAACGCGTCGACAGGCGCCGGAACGCTGGTGCACGAACTGACGCATGCGCTCTTGGCATTCGATTTTCCCGGCGTGCCCGACTGGTTCAACGAGGGGCTTGCCTCGATGCACGAACAATGCCGCATCCGCTCCGACGGCACGTGCATCGACGGGCTGGATAACTGGCGGCTGCCGATCTTGCAACAGGCGATCCGCTCCGGCAGGCTGAAGCCGCTGCGCTCGCTGATCCGCGACGGTGATTTTCGCGGTCGCGACGAGGGCGTGCATTACGCGCAGGCGCGATACTTCTGCCTGTACATGCAGCGGCTGGGCGTGCTCGAGACTTTCTTTCATCAGTTTCGCGCCAACCACGCCGACGACCCCACCGGCGAAAAGACCGTCGCCGCCATGTTCCCCGACCGCACCTGGGCCGAGCTGGACCACGAGCTCCAACGTTGGGTGATGGCGCGACGCGGCTCGTAACCTCATCCTGCCGAGTGCTGACAACGAGGCGGATGCACGCCGTGCAGCGCGCGGTCGCAGGTCAATCGTCGTCGTCGTCCTTGTCTCTGCCTTTGCGTTTGCCTTTCCCCCTACCTTCCTCTTCCTCGTCCTCTTCCTCGTGGTCCTTGACCTTGGGGGCGGCAGACGTGGCCGGCGCGCCCTCGACGTAAACTCGCGCGTCGGCCGTGAAGATCACTTCGCGGCCTTCGCCATTCTTTCCGTATTTCAGCTCGTAGAGGTACAGCGTCTTTCGCTCGAACGTCGGCTTGGCGTCCCTGCCCGCTTCCTTCTCGGCAGCGGCTCGCACCGCGGCGGGGACCTTGGCCGCAGGAATGCTTTCCTCGAGTTCCACGAGGTCGCCCGAGGCCGTCACGAGCGCATCAACGTTGCCCTCTGGTCCCTTGAAGGACCCTTCATAGAACGTGTGCCCGTGCTCGATCTCCTCGGCGAATTCGGTGAAGCTGGCCCCACTGGCCACCTTTTTCAGTGCCTCAAGCGCCACGGCCGGCACCTCCGACTCCTTCACGCTGCGTTCCTGTTCTCCCGGTTGCGGCTGTTCCTTCTCGTTTTCCGCGAAAGCCAGCAACGCGCCCAACAGACAAACCGACACCGCGATGGCCCCTCCGACACATAGACTCCGAGTCATGGCATTCTCCTTAGCAATGATCTCCCACGGACCGTTGTTCGAACGCTTCGAGCAGCCGAACGCCCTCGACACAACGACGGATCTTACCATAGCCAGCGTATGTGGCAATCACGCCCTTGCCGAACGGAGCGAAGCGCGTACCGCCGTGCGCGAACGAGCCTGCCTACCGTTGCACGACGCGTACGCCATCGACCACTTTGTCGCTGGGGTGGGCGACGACAGCGTCGTTCTCGGCGAGTCCGGCGAGCACCTCCCCCTCCAGGCCGTTGTTCCGGCCGATAGTCACGCTTCGGAAGCGCGCACGGTGCCCGTTGACGCGAAAGACCGCCCATTGACCCTGCTGGCGGAAGAGTGCGCTGGACGGCACCTTCAGGGTATTGTCGCGGCGCCAGACCACAATCCGCGCCTCCACGCGAAAGCCGTCGCCCAAGTTCTCGCGCACACGTGAGTCATCGACGAAATCGGCGATCACGTTCACGCGCTGCTCTTCGACGCCCAGCGCCGAGATCTTCGTGAAGCCGGCCGGCTCGATGCGCCGCACACGCGCGGCCAGCGGGCGATCGCCGCCCCAATGCTCCAACCGCACGAGCGCCCCAGGCCGAATCTTCACCGCGTCGCTCGAAAGCACGTCGATCACCACTTCAAGCTGCGATGGATCCCCCACTTCGATCAGTTCCGTGCCGGGCGTGACGTAGCCGGCGCTTTCTTCGAGCACGCGCAGCACCTGGCCATCGATCGGCGAACGGATTTCGATCTTCGGCACGTCGGATTCCGAGGTGAACTGCGATCGCGACAGGGCCGCTTCGGCCAGCTCCAGCTCGAACTGAGCGATCCGAGCGGCGAACTCGGCCGCCTTCAGTTCTTCGGCGCGCGTGCGCGCCAACAGATCGGCGCGTTCTTGCTCCTGCTTGGTGGCATGATCGCGCTCGGCAAGCTCTTGCGTGCGGCGCTGCTCGGACAGGGCGAAATCGAGCTCCGCTCGTGCACGCTCGAGGTTGGGCTCGGCTTGTCCGACGGTGGCCTTGGCAGCTTTGACGCGCGCTTCGGCCTCGGCCAGCGTGCGCGCGTCCAATAGCGCTGGATCGCTGGGCTCGATGACCGCTATGACCGTGCTGCCAGCAACCACTTCGTCCCCCTCGTCGAGCTCGATACGGCGCAGCCGCCCCGCGATGGGCGACGAGACGACGTAACGCTTCTTGATGCGCGTTTTGCCCTCCTCGTCGACCGTGATCTCCAGCGGCCCGTGCATGACTCGCTCCAAGTCCACCGGCACCGGCGCGGGCCAGAAGGCATAGACGAGGCACGCCAAGAGTGCGACCCCCACAAGTATCGGCAGGATTCGTCTCATCGGGCCGCCTGGCGGTTCTATTCTTTGGTTTTGAGCACCGCCACCAGGTCCAAATGATCAAGCTTGCGCCGCACGACCAGCGCCGAGAGCGTGGCGGCCACCAGCACCACGACGACGGCAAAGCCGTAGGTCGACGGATTGATCACCAGCGGGATGCTGAACAAATCGGTATCGATGGAGTTGATGAGCATCGCGGCGGCGGAATAACCCAGCAACAGTCCCAGCGGGAGCGCGGCGAGCGTCAGAACCGCCAGCTCGCCGAGCAAGATGGTCGAAATCTCACCGCGCGTGAAGCCCAATACGCGCAGGCTGGCCAGCTCGCGACTCCGCTCGGCCAGTGCGATCCGCGCGCTGTTGTAGACCACGCCAAAGGCAATGATCACGGCGAAGATCACGTTGATCAGCCGCATCCGCAGGATGTTCTCGGCCACCGTATCCATGAATCCACGAATCGCGGCCTTGCGCACCGTCACGGAGGCCACGCCCGGGGTGTTCTTGAGCGTGGTGTAAAGCTGATCGGTGTATCGCGCGTCGACGGTCAGGTAGCCGCCGGAGATCGACGAACCTTCGCGCAACGCGCGGTTGAGCGCTTCGATCCGCATATAGGCGCCGATGCCGATGAATTCGGCGATCAGCTCCCGCACCGGCACTTGCCGCACGGGGCGCGCCCCTTCGAGCACTTCCACAGTCAACTTGTCGCCGGGCTTGACCGCGAGCAATTCGGCCAGCTTGTCCGACAGGACGACTCCTTCGTCCGGAAGCGGCACCGGTTCGAGCTGCTGATTGATCAGCCGCTGCAGCCGCGCTGGGTTCTCCAAACCCATGATCGCCAGGCGGCGAGATCGATGGCCATTGCGCAGTCGCACCGGCACGGCGCGAAACGGCTGGCGATCGAGCACGCCGGGCAGGTGCGTCAGCTCGTGAAACGCGCGCCGCGACCGGGGCTCGACAAACGTCACGGTGAGCTCCTGGCGCTGGGCATAATTGAATTGTACATCAATCAGGTAGTCGATGGCGTCGATCGAAAAGTTACCCATCACCAGCACGCAGACGGCCAGCGCGATGCCGAAAACCGATAGCGCCGCCTTCAGCGGCTGCCGTTCCAAATGTCGCAGAATCATGCGCGCCGACTGGGTGAGCAAACCTGAGAGTCCCAACCGCTCGATGATCGTGGGTCGATAATTCGCCGGTGGCTCGGGGCGCATCGCTTCGGCGGGGGGCAAGATCACGGCGCGGCGCACGGCGCCCAGCGTGCCCAGCACCGCGGCCCCGCAGCTAATCAGCGCCGCCAGGGAGAGAACCCTGGGCTGAACCGCGAACAAAAGGACTGGAAAACGGTAAAACTTTGCATACATCCCCGCCATTTCCTGACCCAGCCACCGACCCACGAACATCCCCAGCACGGTGCCCACCAGCGTGATCACCAGCACCATCTTCAGGTAGTGGACGCCGACGGCGAAATTCGAGTAGCCGAACGCCTTCAAGGCGGCAATCTGCTCGCGCTGCGCTCCAATAATCCGCGCCAGCACGACGTGCAACAGGAACGCCGCCACCGAGAGAAAGATGCTCGGGGCAATGATCCCCATGCCGCGCAACTGCTGAATCTCGTTCGACAGGAACTCGTCCGACACGTGGTTCTTGCGGCCAAAAGCACCGAAGCCGCCGTACTGTGCCAGAAACGAATCGAGCCGGCGAATGACCTCCGCCTCGCTCGCGCCGGGCATCAGCGTCAGGCACACGTCGTTGAACGCGCCGTCCATGTCAAAGGCCGCCTCAAGCTGCCGCCGACCCATCCAGAACACGCCAAACCGCTTATCATCGGGAAAAATGTCGCCCGGGCGAATCGAGTAGATGTATTCCGGCGAGAGCGCGATGCCCACGATCTTCAACTGCTTCTTGCGCCCATTGATCACCGCCCAAATCTTGTCGCCCGGCTCAAAGCCGTGAGCGTCGGCGAATCCCTCGCTGGCCAACACCTCGTCGCCACGTCCCGGCTCGATGTACCTGCCGCGGCGCAAATAGACCGCGTTGAGCTGCGGCTGTGTCGTCTCGGGTATGGAAACCAGCCGACCCACGCCCGGCTCGGCCAGCCCCGCCACGTCGAGCGTGACGTCGCGGACGACGCGCGTGTCGACTCGCGCCACACCCGGTATCTCTTGGATGCGGTCGACGATCGACAGTGGCGCCCGCTTTAGCGAGCCAAAAACCGAGGCGAAGCGGTATCGCTCGTAATAGGTCGACCGTGTCAGCTCCAGTGAACCGAGCAAGCTGAGCGCCATGACGAAGACGGCCACGCCGCAACCGATCACCAGCGAGATGGCGATCGCCTGCCCTTTGATTGCCAGCAGGTCCCGCATCAGCTTTCGGTCAAGTGCGCGCATCGCGGCTCACCACTCCAGGTCGTGTGGCGCCACTTTGACGGCGTTCTCGCGGATGCCGCTGATCCGGCCGTCGGACAAGAGGATCACGCGATCGGCCATGCCCGCGATACTGGCGTTGTGCGTGATGACGGCGGTGGTGGTACCCAGCTCGCGGTTGACTCGCTCGATGACCTCCAGCACCACCACGCCGGTTGTCACGTCCAGCGCCCCGGTCGGCTCGTCGCACAAGAGCACCGCCGGCCGTTTGGCCACGGCCCGCGCGATCGCCACGCGCTGCTGCTCTCCGCCCGACAATTGCGCCGGAAAATGGTTCATCCGTTCGGCCAGCCCAACCAGCGAGAGCGCTTCGGCCGGGTCCATGGGCTCGCGGATGATTTCCGTCACCAGCGCCACGTTCTCCAGCGCCGTGAGGCTGGGAATCAAGTTATAGAACTGGAAGACGAAGCCGACGTGCTGGCGGCGATATCGCGTCAGGGCCACCTCGCCCGCCTCGGTCAGGTCCTCGTCGTGATAGCACACGTGTCCGGAAGTGGGCACGTCAAGCCCGCCGAGGATGTTCAATAGCGTCGATTTTCCGCTGCCGGATGGTCCCAAAAGGACGACGAATTCTCCCTCGTACAGCGTGACATCCACGCCGCGCAGCGCATGGACCTCCACTGCGCCCATGCCGTAAACTTTGGTGATGCCGCGCGCCTCGAAGACCGTCGCGCGCCGCGCTTGAGAGACCCCCGAGCCTGCCGTGTTGCCGTGCGCCACTTCCATCATGTTAGGATACACCGCTACGCGCCGTCCGGCGAACGCGGCGTAGGCCCTCCCAGCCAGTTCACGAGCAATAGCGGTATGACACTCGTTTGGCTGTTATTGGGATTCGCGCTGGCTTTCATCGGCGTGGGCATCGTCTGGCGTTATGCCAGTCGCCGCTGGCAGTTGCCCTGTCCAACCTGGTTCGCCTGGAGCCTCGAAGGCGGACTGGCCGACAAGGTGGCCGGAACTCAGACAACGCTCGAGCGGATCGCGTTCAAGCCGGGTGGGCGAGTTTTGGAGATCGGCCCCGGCCCCGGGCGGCTCCTCGTCCACGCCGCGAAGCGCGTGCTGCCGGGCGGCGAGGTGGTGGGGCTCGACATTCAGCCCGGAATGCTCGAACGCCTCGAGGCGCGTGCGAATGCTGAAGGCGTCAAGAACCTCACCACAAAACTCGGTGACGCGGCCGTGGAGCATTTCCCGGCGGCGAGCTTTGACCTGGTATATATGTGTACTGTGTTGGGAGAGATTCCAGATCGGCGGGCGGCGATCGCGCAGTGCTTTCGTGTGCTGAAGCCGGGAGGGCGATTGTCGATCACGGAAATCTTTCCCGATCCGCACTATCAATCGCGCGCCACGGTGACGCGCCTGGCCACGGAGGTCGGCTTCCGCGACGGCGTCGTATTGGGCTCATGGCGATTCTTTACGGCAAACTTTGTGAAGCCGGCCTAGGGCTAACGCGGACATGGCACCCTGCAGTTTGGAGGATTCTTGATGACGTTTGTGTTCTTCGCTTCGCTCGTCATGGGTTCGGTGGCAGATGACATGAAGCCGGCCGTGCCGGTGGAGCGTGTCTTCGGACCCGAACATCCTGGCGGGCGGTACAAGCATCCGGCGTCGATCGCGCAACTGGCCAGTGGCGATCTGTATTTGGCCTACTACTGCGGCTCGGGGGAGTACGCCACCGATACTGCCGTGTACGGCTCGCGCCGCGCGAAGGGAGAATCTCACTGGACCACACCCATGCCGATCGCCGACACGCCGTACCGCTCGGAGGGCAACCCTGTCGTGTGGCAGGCGCCTGACGGGCTGGTGTGGCTCTTCTACGTCATTCGCTATGGCGAGACGTGGTCCACTTCGCTCATCAAGGCGAAGCTGTCGCGTGACGGCGCCCACACCTGGTCCGATCCGATGCTGGTGACCATGGAGCAGGGCATGATGGTCCGCGGCCGGCCTCTGGCCTTGGTCGGCGGCGATTTCCTCCTGCCCGTCTATCACGAGACCGGACACGACACGGAAATGGTCGGTCCCGATAGCTGCTCGCTTTTCTTCCGTTTCGACGACCAGCGGCACACCTGGAGCGAGACGAACCGCATCCGCTCGCGGATCGGCAACATTCAGCCGGCGGTTGCGCGAGTCGAGGGGGACTACCTGGTCGCCTATTGCCGACGCGGCGGCGACTATTCCGCGCGGCCCGACGGGCGGATCGTGCGCAGCGAATCGCGCGACGGCGGCCGCACCTGGAGCGCCGGAACGGAAACCGAGTTTCGGAACCCCAACGCGGCGGTCGACTTCTTGCGGCTGAAGAACGGCCACCTGCTGTTAATCTTTAACGACTCCCTCAGCGACCGCACGCCGCTAACCGCCGCCATCTCGACTGACGGCGACAAGACCTACGCGCACCGCCGCAATCTGATCGAAGGCCCCGGCGACTACGCCTACCCGTTCGCCATCCAAGCCGACGACGGGAAGATCCACCTCGTTTTCACGACCAACGAGCGCACGACAATTCATCATGCGACGTTTGAGGAGGGGGATGTAGTCGGCTATGAGGCTGTCGCCGAGTAGGGCCTGATTGGCTTGGCGATGCGGTGTTCAAAGCGCGCCTGCGCTCAAATCGGCGACCGTCGCGGCGCATGCTGTCATCGGATCAAAACTTCTTACTGAAGACCGAGAGCAAACTTCAGGCAGGCGTCGATTCTCTGCATCGTACGTTTCGACAGGTGACCGACCGATCCCAACACAAGCCTCTGGTCGATCGTTTGGAGGTTTTCGCATCGCACTGCGCAGGCTAGTCGAAGGCCCGATCTTGGGTTCTCGTGAAGCTCGATTATCGCGGCGGTCGGCACCGGCTGAGAGTTGGTCGTAATTGTCGCCAGAATCGTTTCCCAAATCGTCCCATTGAGAGAATCGGCCTGCGCCACGACGGCTGGACGGTTCTTGCTGCCCGATCCATCCGCAAAAGGAAAATCGACGAGTACGACTTCACCGCGCTTCATAGCGGCTTTAGATCGTCGAAAACCGACGCCTCAGGATCCTCCCATCCCGCACGCCGGCCCCAGGCTTGCAATTGTGCTTTCTTCTCCTCCTCTGTCAGGTCGCCGTAGGCGAGAGCGCCCTTTAATGTCTCGTACATCTTCGCCGGGATCACGACATAGTGCTCCTGATCGCGAGGGTCAACCAGCTCGACAGGTATACCGCCGCTTTGTTCGAGTGCGCGGTTGAGTTCCGGAGTCATTTCTGTTGCCATCGGACACCTCTTAGTCCATCCTACCACCTGGCCGTTTGAAACTCCAAACGACGATGTGCCCAACGCTTGACACGACGCTAATGCCCGACGACCATTGCCCAAAGCGTACTTTGCACGGCTGAGCTTGCGGCAGGCGACGACATCCGATGTATTGCCAGAACTGCGGTGCGCCGGTTGACGTCGATTGGACAAAATGCCCGGACTGCGGTCACCCGCCGAGGCGCCGCCTTCCCTCGTGCGCATCCATGCCCTTGGCCGCCTGCTCCTCAAGCAGCGACGGCGGCGGGCTGCCGAACGTGCGCTCGGCCGCGGCCGACGCCCTGGCACCGGCGCTCGACTTCCCGGAAGAAGGTGCGGGCGATGCCGGCTTCCTCGGAGCTCGGCGCGTGGAGCGTGGTGGGGATGCGGTCAGTAACACTCTGCTCAAAGCGTGCCAGATCAGGGATCACCGTGTCAAAGGCGAGCGGCCCGAAGTGGGCGCGCAATTGCTTTAAGTAGCTCTGGTGATAAGAGCGCGCCCGCTTGAATCGCGACACCAGGTATCCAAGCAGCCGTAGGCGTTGATTGTGCCGGCGCTGCACGTCGTGAATCGCCGCCGTGACCTTCATGATCCCCTGAGCGCCCCAGTCGGCCGCCTCCAGCGGGATCACCACCGCGTCACTGGCGCAGAGCGCCGCGTAGCTCACGACCGAGAGCCGCGGTGGGCAGTCGATCACGATCAAGTCGTACGACGCGCGCAGCTCGCGGAGCGGATCGACAAGGGACAGATGCAGGTCAGTCGATTCCCACGCAGCCTGGTCAGCCAGATCATAGCGCGCCAGCCGCGGATTCGCCGGCAGAATGTCGATGTTCGGATAGGCGGTGCGGCGCACGAGACTCTGCGCCGTCGGCTCCTGCGCCGGATCGAATAGCGCATCGACGCCCGGCACACGCTCGTCATCAGCGAGAAAAGAGTCGGTGAGATTCGCCTGGGTGTCGGTGTCGATCAAGAGCAGGCGTCGCTGGCGCTCCTCGCATACGCTCGCCAGCATCCAGCACGCATGCGTTTTGCCGACGCCTCCTTTGAGGTTGATGACCGTCAATGCCGTCGAGGCGCGCGCGGATTTGGCAACCATGCGACAAGCGTACCAGCGAAGATCGTGGCTCGTCGAGTGATTGCGCGCCGGCGCATCCCGGATTATGCTGCCAAATCATGGGCGGCATCGACGAACACCAACTTGACGACGACGGGGAGCATTGCCCCGAGGAATGCGAGGTATGTATCGAGCGCGACCAATCGGTAAACTGCGAATGCAGGTGCGGCAAATGCTGCGAGCAGTTGATTATCGAGGTCTCGCTGCGCGACGGCGAACGGGAACCGCTGATCCGAGAGCGAGCCCGTCCAATCTACGACGACATGTTCGGGCCTCGTGAACAGATTGGCTGGCTCCTCAATGACCGCGAGCGAGGCCACTGCACGTTCTTCGATCCCGAGACGCGCATGTGCACGATCCATGCGACTCGCCCGCTGTGTTGTCGCGTGTTCCACTGCGACAAGGACATGAAGGAAATCGAGAATAGCCTTGCGGAGTTTGGCCGAACTACTGATCCTCGCAGAACGCCAGAATGAGCAATTGAATGCCGCGTCGGCTGGCAGGTAACGAATCATCGGATTTCGAGAAGCCCCGCGTCCACAACGCGACGATCAATCAGCCGAAACCTTTGCTAGCGATCGCTTCTTGGCTTCCTCTCTTGCATTCTTCGCCTCCGTACGAAGAATCGCGTCTTGATGACGTTGATAGAAAAACCACCATAAGGGGAAAGATACTGCCGCGAGAACCGCCCCGATCTTCCACCCAACATCATTGTGTGATATCAATGCATTGTATTCGTCCAACGACGCCCAAACGCCCTCAAGTGAGTTTCGAAAGTCCAGTAGTGCGCTATACCGCGCCGCAAAATAGTCTCTCTCTTTCTTGGTTAGTTCAAGGAATTCCTCGAACGTCATGGCTGCTACCGTCGCGTCGTATTCGCCCCCAGACATGCCCTTCATCTCGGCGAAGTACGTACGCACGATCGGCTTCTCGAAATACGGTTTTATGTCGCCAACGCCAGGGTACCTCGTGCATGCGAAGGCATTCTGAATCTCCGCATTCAAATAATCGAGCCATTCGCCTCGCTGCCTAGCATTTCCATGTATGTAATTGCCTGTGGGGGCTTCCTTCATCGGTCTGTGATCGTGCAGAAACGGAGCCAGCGGCATCGTCGTCAAGTCTGGTCCAAATATCGTATGTGAATTGTCCGCCTCCTCTTTCAGGAAACGAAGTAATTCGTCGTTCATGTTCCGTCTCGCGTTGTGCTTAGAATACAAGCACACAGCGACGATGAGTGCTCCAGCTATAGCAAGAAACTTATAAAAGTTATCAGTGGGTGGTCGTAGGTAATCCATTTTTCCTGACCCTGATCAAAACCAACTCGACAAACCAAAAAAAGGCCGCGTCGGCGGGGCAGAGACCGACGCGGCTCGTTGCCTAGACCAAGCAAGCAGGCAAGGCCCAGGGCGATTCCGAAAGTGTAGGAACTGCCGCCACGCATTGCAATCGGCTGTCCGGAGCCGGCTCACCGTGCCTACATGATTGTCCCGTTGGCGACGTGGGGGCACAACCACCGGCTTGAACCGGTGCGTGCTGCAAGAGACGACCGCGAAAGGCTTGAAGCCATCGCCAGATGATCGAGAGGCCGACAGGCAGGAAGGCCATGCGCGCGTCTATCTGCGGTCGAGGAACGGCTACGAACCCAAAGCGGCCAAGGGGAGGTCTACTAAGCTCGGGCGTTCGCTTCAGCACGCCCTCGGTTCGACAACGAAATCACGGCTCCACTAAATGGAATTGGAGACGGGCAGACCAGCAAAATAGCCTGCACTTTATTTGCACCAAATAACAGAAACAGGCGTGAAATTTCTGCGTTTTACATGATCTGGTGCAATCCCGCCCTATTTCGCTAACTCCTGTGGCTTTGGCACGTTATGGCCGAAACGCTCCTCCCATCGCTCCATTACCTGCTTCCAGTTGGTGAAGACAATTTCCTCGCGCTCGAAGAAGCGTTGTACAGCAGGGTCGGAAAACATCCTCGCCTCCCAGACGCGCTGCTGCCAACTGCCGGTGATCCGCTTGAGGCCTTCGGTTTCGATCGAGGGGTGAAAGATGATCTCGGTGATTCCCGGCTCGAATGAGCGCACGAGATTGAAGAAGTTTTCCAGCTTCTCCTCGTAGGTTTTGCCATTGGGCACCGAGTCGAAATCATCGAGCTTCGGCAATGGATAGTTTTTCAGGAGGGATTCGAGCTCCGCAGTCTTGGGAATGCCGCGCTTGCGAAACTTTTCAATGATCCGCGGCGTCGGCTCGAGCGCGTTGGCCGGGATGCGATATTCCACCGCCACACGGAAAAAGGCCGCCGTGAAGTCGGGCCGCGCGTAGAGCGTGCCCATGTGCGTGTCGATGTGCGTGGGCTTGACGCCGGCGGCCAGCGCCCGCTCGACCTGAGCGCGGACTTCGCGCTCGATCTCGACGGCCTTGCCTTGCAGCATTGTTTGCGGAGTGTCGTGCCAGAGGTATCCTTCGCGGTCGAGCATGCTGGGCACTTCGCTCCGCGGCGCGACCGGCCCCCAGCGGTAGAATTTCCATTCGCTGTTCATCGCCAGGTGCAGCCCGACGCAGTGGCCCGGATTCTCCTTGACCCAGGCGGCGAATTCGTTGAACCACGGGCAGGGGACCATCATCGCAGCCGATTGGATCGCGCCCGCGGTGAGATACTCCTTGGCGGCATGATTGGCCTCGTAGCACATGCCGATATCATCGGCGTGCAGCATCAACACGCGCTTACCGGATGGATAGCCGAGTTTTTCTGCCCAGGTGTCGGCCGAGGCATTGCCAACCAGCAACATGACCACCACGAGCCCGACCGTCATGCCAACGAAAATGCTGGCCGAATGACGGCGACGGCTGTTGAGACGACTAAGTGAACACTTCTTAGGCACCGTGATCTCCTTTATTCTTAAACTCCGATTGAGTGGACACATCTTCGGCTAGCTGGCTCCACGCACGGGTTGAACATCGTGTCGAACCCGTGGCGCGCGGTCCGCGGCGTCGTGGCATCAGCGTGCGTGGACGGGCCGGCGGCCCGGGCCTTTGCCGCGAAACTTTCCGTCGGCCGGACCGCCGAGCACGCGTTGCGCCTTGGCCAGATTGTTGACCTTGATCACCGCCAGCGGACCAGCCTTTGCGCCTTTGGCCGGATTGAACGAGCTGTAGGCGTATTCGATGTTCAGGTGCTCGTTCGCCAAAAGCTCGCATGTCTTATTGAAGGAACCGGGCTGGTTGGCCACCTCGACCAGCAGCACATCGGTCACATCATAGGGGGCGTTAATCGCCTCGAGCGTCCTGGCTGCGGTGGCCGCCTCGTCCGGCACGAACCGCAGCCTGCTGCGACGGCCGGAATCCATTACCGAGAGAGCACGCAGATTCACCTTCTCCTTTCCCAGCGCGCCGAGAATGGCCGACAATCGCCCGGGCTTGTTGATGAGCATGACGGAGAATTGCTTGACAGTTTGCATGTCATTGCACCCTTTCGTCGTTCAGCAAGGCTATCCAGAGAGCCTGAATCCCCGAGTCAGGTGTTCCCTGCGATATTACCTTGGGGCAATGTGCGGCGAAAGGGAACGGGGCCGCCACGCTCACGACGGTGCGGATAAGGCGTATTATAATTTGGGCTAAATTCGCCTGGACGCGGCAGCCGAGTTTTGCCACACTTGCCGCCCATTTTTCGAGAGCGAATCGCCGGCCGCCGACGACCACATCGGCGCTGCCGCTGGGACACGGAGGTCGATGGAATGAAGCGCAAATGGGTCCATTCAGCGACGATCGCGGTGGGAATAGTCTGGCTCGTGGCGGCCATGGCTGCCACCAGCGCGCGGGGAGCTACCTGGGCGCCTCTGCGCTGGCTTCCACTGCCCAAGAAGCAGTCTTCGTCGCAGACAAAGTCGCGAATCGCGCTCTTGGGCGGCTCGCCCCTGGTACGCTCCCAGAATGCCGATTCGGCTGGTCAAAAGTCGAAGCTCGGAAAAGTGGGAACCGGGACGCGCAACGCCATCGCGACGGCCACGGGCGGTCTGTTAATCAAGAAACAGCCGACGACCCCCCCCTCGTCCGGCGGCATGCCGGCCTGGTCGCGCTCGCCAAAGCAAGACGCGCAGAAGCGATCGTGGCTCGGTTCGCTCTTTGTCCGCGATGATCAACCGCAGCCGCCGAAGACCGCCCAGGAGTTTCTCTCGCTCAAGCGTCCCGACATGCTCTCGCCGAACAACTGAACGGTCTCGCGGCGCTTGGTCGATAAAACGCGGATCGGCAACCGGGGCGCCTACGCGACTTAGGTTCCTCGCTTGCCAAATCATCGCTTTGCGATCCGCATTTCCGTCGGCGAGCGGCTGGTGAAAGCCGGGTGGTCGTGTACGGCTATTTGTTTGCGCTCGCCGGGCTCATGGCCTCCGCGGCGCGCTTCTTTAGCTCTTCCGGAGGAACGTCTTCCCTGTGCGTGGCCACGTGCCATGCATGACCGAAGGGGTCCTCGAGCGAACCCACGCGGTCGCCGTAGAATTTATCCTCGATGGGCAGCTTGATCTTGGCGCCGGCCGCCACCGCCTGCTCGACGACCGCATCGACATCCTCCACATAGAGGTAGAGGCTTACGGGCGAACCGCCTATCGACTTCGGGCTTCGCGCCCCCATCTCCGGATACTCGTCGGCCAGCATGATCGTCGAGTCACCGATCTTGAGCTCGGCGTGGCCGATTTTCCCGCTGGGGTCGGGCATGCGCATCCGCTCGGTCGCGCCGAACGCCTTCTTGTAGAATTCGATGGCGCGAACGCCATTGTCAACGACCAGGTGCGACGTGATCGAATGGTAACCGTCGGGAATTGGTTTCACTTTGGTGGCCATCGCGTTGTCTCCATTTAAAGAGGGTGCCGTTTTCGTTCCCAAGACCAAGGTGCCATCCGGCTGGCGCCGAGCTCGTTCGGACTTGAGTCTATAAGGTACCGCGCATTGCGCTCGCTGCCAACAACTCCGGGTCGAGCAAATCGTTGCTGATCGGCGACGGGAAGAGCGAGTTGTCATCACGTCCGGTTCATGCCAACATTGGCTACGCGCCATCCGCCTGGGTGTTATTGCGTGAAGCCGATGATGCGCAGAAGGCGAATAAAGAACTTTTCTCCGGTTCAAGCAATTCGATGACTGCCAATCAATTCCGCCGGCTCGCATTGAGCCTGCCCGAGGTGGTCGAGTCGGCCCATATGGGTCACCCGGATTTTCGGGCCGGCGGGAAGATCTTTGCGACGCTCGGCGCGCCGGATGAACGATGGGGCATGCTCAAGTTGACGCTCGAGCAGCAGCGGCACTACGTCGAGGCCGAGCCGAAGATCTTCGTGCCGGTCAAAGGCGGCTGGGGCCGCCGCGGCGCGACCAACGTCAAGCTGGCGGCGGCGACACGGCGCACCTTGTGGGATGCAATGACCACGGCTTGGCGAAACGTTTCGCCGAACTAGCGATCCGACCGGCCGCTTCACAATCTCATCGCCGTGAATCCACCATCTACGTAGACACAACTTCCCGTAATGAAGCTGCCCGCGCGGCGCGACAGCAACAAGAGCGCCGCGCCTACCAGCTCTTCCGGGCGGCCGAAACGGTGCATGGGTGTCTGGCTCATCACGCTTGCCGTGCGCGCTTCGTCGAGGATCTTGCGATTCTGTTCGGCCGGAAAGAAGCCGGGGCACAGCGCGTTCACGCGAACCTGATGGGGCGCCAGCTCTCGTGCCACGTTTTGGGTCAGGTTCACCACGGCGGCCTTTGAGGCCGAATAAGCGAAGACGCGCGACAACGGCCGCTCGGCCGTGATGCTGGCGATATTGAGGATCGACCCGCCGCGACGCGAGTCGACCATGTAGCGGCCGAAAACCTGGCAGCCCAGGTGCACGCCCGTCAGGTTGCTGCGCAGCACGCGCTCCCAGTCGTCGTCGGCGACCTCGAGATAAGCGGCGGCCGAGTTCACGCCGGCACCATTGATCAGCATGTCGACCGCGCCCCCCCACTCGAGCGCCGCGGCCAGCAGGCGTTCGATGGATTCTCGCGACTCAACATCCGCCGGCAAGAACGCGGCCCTTCCCCCTTGCGATTCGATTTGCTTGACGCAGGCGCGGCCGCGCTCGGCGCTGCGGCCAGCCACGATGACGTTCGCGCCGGCCGCGGCGAGGCCTTGTGCGAGCGCACCTCCCAGTACGCCCGTGCCGCCGATTACGACGGCCACCTGGCCGGGTAGTCCGAATAGATCTTCGAGGTAGCTGGCCGTCATGGTCGGACCGCCTGGATAAACCCGGCGGCTCGCTGAGGTTTCACGGAAGCGTACTCACTCGCTGATCGTTCACCGAGGTGGTTTGCGGTTGGCGAACCAATCGGTGTGGAAGACCCCGGGGCGGTCGGTTCGCTCGTAAGTATGCGCGCCGAAGTAATCGCGCTGCGCCTGCAGAAGGTTGGCCGGCAGGCGCTCTTGCCGATAACCGTCGAAGTAGGCCAGCGCCGCCGAAAAGCCCGGTATCGGAATGCCGAGAGTGACGGCCGTGCTGACGACGTGCCGCCAGGAGTCTTGGACACGCTCCACCGCTTCGCGGAAGTAGGAATCCAGGAGCAGGTTCTCCAGATCGCGCTGGCGGTCGAAGGCCTCTTTGATCCGTTCCAGAAACTGTGCGCGGATGATGCAGCCGCCGCGCCACAATAGCGCGATCCGCCCGAAATCGAGCGGCCAGTTGTGCTCGCGCGCGGCCGCCTGGAGCTGGAAAAAGCCTTGTGCGTAGCTGCATATTTTTGAGGCGTAGAGTGCCTGGCTGACCGCGTCGGTGAAGTACCGCCGGCGACCAGCTAAGGCTGGTGCCCGACCCGGTGGCTCGCTGGGGGGCGACGCACTCGGCGGCTCGCCGGTTTGAGTTGGTCCTCGCAGAATCTGTGAGGCGCGCACTCTCGCGTCTTTGAGCGATGACAGGTAACGCGCGAACACCGCCTCGGTGATGAGCGTCGTCGGCACGCCCAGATCGAGCGCCAACTGGCTCATCCATTTTCCGGTCCCCTTGCTGCCGGCGGTGTCCTGGATCATGTCGAGCAGGTCGCCTCCCGTCTCGGGATCCTTGACGCTGAAGATATCGCGCGTGATCTCGATCAAGTAGCTGTCCAGCTCACCGCGGTTCCACTCGTCGAACACGTCATAGAGCTCCGCGTTTGATAACCCCAGCCCGCGCGACAGCAGGAAATACGACTCGCAGATCAACTGCATGTCGCCGTACTCGATGCCGTTGTGAACCATCTTCACATAGTGACCGGCGCCGCCGGGTCCTACCCAGTCGCAGCAGGGGATGTCGCGGTTCGGCCCGACTTTGGCGGCGATCGCTTGAAAGATGGGCCGCACCGCCGGCCAGGCCTGTGGGCTGCCACCCGGCATGAGGCTGGGCCCACGTAGCGCGCCTTCTTCACCCCCGGACACTCCGGTGCCGATGTACGACAGGCCGCGTGCTTCCACCTCGCGCACTCGGCGCTCCGTGTCGGTGTAAAGCGTGTTGCCACCGTCGATGATGATGTCGCCGGGCGAAAGCAGCGGCACGAGCGTGCGAATGAGCTCGTCCACGGCCGGACCCGCCTTGACCATCAACAAGACCTTGCGCGGCGAGCCCAGTCGACCGACCAGTTCCTCGACGGAGTACGCGCCAACGATTCGTTTGCCGGCTGCCGCGTCGGCGATGAACTTGTCCACCACGCTCGTCGTGCGGTTGAACACCGCCACGCGGAAACCTCGGCTCTCGATATTGAGCGCCAGGTTTTCGCCCATCACGGCCAGGCCGATCAGGCCGATGTCACATGCGGAGGATGGGTTGCCACCGGCGCTTGTCATTCGTCAAGCACTTTCCAAGGAGGCGCGGATGGAAGGCAACGATCGAACTCGTCGAGCAACTCGTCCTGGTACGTCCCCGCAAATGTTCCAAAAAGGATTCGCTCAATTCCTTCTTCGTAGAGCCGCTTCCAGCTCGCTTCTTCGGCGCCGGGATTGATGGGGAAAAACAAGGCGTGGTTCGCCTGTGCCGCGTCATAATCGCCGGGGGCGTCGCCGATCATCAGCACTTTGCCCGCCTCATATTTCGCCGCCGCGCCCAGCGACTGTTTTTTTGTCCCGGTCTCCTGACCGCAAATGGCCGAAACAAGGCCGTCCAAATCATGTTCGGCCCATTCGCGCCGCAGCGCCTCGTTGGGCGTGGCCGAGACCACCAGGATATCGGCCCGCGTCGACAACTTCACCAGGCTCTCGCGCACGAGCGGAAAGGGAGGCACGCCGCGGACGAACCGCGCGATGGTTTCGTTGACCGCTTCGGACCAGGCGAGCGCCAGTCGCAAGTCGGCATCACCGGTTGCTTCGGCGGCTGCCGCCAGCGCCGGATTGCCGAGCCGTGTCTCGGTCTCCATCCAGCGCAATAGCCCCGCCGGAACGCGGACTTCGACCCCCCGCGCTCGCACCTCCGGCCGCCGCCGCAGCCAGCCGAGCATTTCCACCAAGGCGGGAAAGCGATTGATGCCGCGGCTCTTGGAATACAGGTTGACGAATTCGGCCGCCTCGCGTGCGTACTTGCTGATCCCATGCAAGTTATAGCTGTTGATCGTGTTGGGGATGAAGCACTCCTTGTGCTTGATCTCCATCGTGTCGAAGGCGCACCCATCGGAGTCGATGCCGACCAGGAATTCGTGGCGCCGGGGAAGCTCGATCATTAGAGGCTGTGCAATCGTTTCCTGTAGCCGGCCTCAATGAGGCCGGCCGGCGTGACATCTGACGTCACACACTGCTTCGCCGGGGTCACTGACCCCGGCTACAGTTACCTACGATCGGCTTGTGGTACGTACGGCGGCAGGCGCCGCTCGGCATGGATGGGCCGCAGCCGCGCCAGTCGCTGCCGACCGCCGACCAACGGCAGGCTGACCATTTCCTCTCCGACAAGGGGCATCGCGTATCGCACGAACTCATCAGTCACGTCGCAGCCGCAGGGCGCAATCCAATTGGGCGGAAACGCGCGCTCGCTGTTGGCCACCTCTTCCAAAGGAACGCGATCGTATCGCACTGTATATTCTCGACCGGCGCCGCGAACAATGGTCGCCATGTAGCCGCTCTCGCCGGCCGCGGCCAGCTCGACTGCCTTTTGGCCACAGCGATACGCCTCGTCCAGATCGACGGTCGAGGCATAGGCAATCGCGTGCCGCTGGTCGGTGCCCGGAACGTTCGCTCGCGCCGCCCCCATATTGGCCAGGCCCACTTCGTTCAAATAGTTCACGAGCACCTGTGCGACGGTGGCGCGGCTCGAGCTGTAGGAGACATGGCCGAAACGGTCCTTGACCTCTCCCAGCGAACCCACGTCAAATCCTTCGCTGATCACGACCATCGCGCGGCCGCGTTCACGCAGCCGGTCGTTAACCTGATCGGCCAACTGTGCAAGCGGACATGACCGCTCCGCCAGGTAGATCAACAGCGGCAGCTCACGCCCCGGATCGGCCAGCCGCGCCGCCGCGGGTATGAAGCCGATCTTGCGGCCCATCGCCTGCATCACGAGCACTGGGTCGGCCGTGCACGAGCCGGCGTTCTCCTCGTTGGCGTTCTGCACCATGTGCATCCAGTATTTGGCCGCCGACCCGTAGCCGGGCGTATGGTCGATCAGCCGAAACTCGCTGTCACCCACGTCGTTGTCGATGGTCTTGGGCACGCCCACCGCAACCAGCTCTTGCGCGCGGTCGCGCGCGAGTTGGGCGATCTTGTGGGCGGTGTCCATCGAGTCGTTGCCGCCGATATAGAGGAAATAGCCCACCTGGTGCGCCGCAAACACCGCCAACACGCGCTCGTAGTCTTCCTGTTGCTCGCGCTTGAGCTTATAGCGGCAGGTGCCAATCGAACCGGCCGCCGGCGTGGTGCGCAACTGTGCCACTTCCTCGGCTGGCTGCGCCGAGAGGTCGAGCAGCACTTCCTTCAGGATTCCCTCGACGCCGTGCGCGGCGCCCAGCACCGTGCCGATTTGTGGAAACTCGCGCGCCGCTTCGATGATGCCGCGCAGCGTGTTATTGATGACGGCCGACGGTCCGCCGCTTTGGGCCACGACAAGATTGCGAGACGTGCTCACGACGCGCTTGCGGAGTTCACCCATTGATTCGAGCCGGGTGGCGTAAGCCCCCGGAGCGCGCAACCAGCCAAGGCTGCACCCAACCAGCCGGCGCGACGCCGCATTCTACCGCTCGGGATCTGCGCCAGCAATCGCCGAGAGATTCGCACACGTTGAGGCACGGCGAGCGAATCAGGTCGCCTTCGCGGAGTTTGTGACGCCGTGCGGTGCGCCGGGAGCCGAGCGGCGCGACTGCCGACACATGCTCAACAGCCGCTGTAGGCTCGCGCCGATTCCGGCGCGTCGTGCGGGCTCGTTCATGTCGTCGCAAACCGCTTGCGCACAGCGGTGCAATTCCGGCAAACCATAGGTTTGGCCCGAGCGGACAAGGTATTCGCTCAGCCGGCGCACCTCCATCCAATCCTCGCGGCGAATGGCTTCGGCGATTTGCGCCGCACGGCTCGGCAAACTGTCGGCGAACTTCTCCACCTTGGCGTTGTCGCGCGCCAGCCGTGCCGCCAATTTGCCGATATCGGGTGGCTGATCGAGTGCCATGCTACACCGTTAGCCGCCGAAGGATTGATCCGCAGATTGCGCGGATTTCGCAGACTAAAAACCAAGAAAGAAACAAGTGCACTACCAGCGTTCTTGGAAGTCGATCGACGACAACGTTCGTTTCCTTTTGACCGCTGAAGACGCTGAGAGCACTGAGGGGGCGATTCTCCGCGTTCCCCGCGCCCTCTGCGGTTCATTCGTCCGTGTGGCAATCAGCGCCAGTTGTCATTTCCCGCTTCTCCAGCATGGAGTCGATGACCGCGAAATTTGTACATAATCGCTCTGAACATTTCGCGGCTATGCCGCGCGGCGCGCTGCTTCGCGCGACCGCGCGGCTCTAATGCGCGACAAGAGCATCTCCACGACGCGCTCGCGCGCGGCGGTGGTCAGGCGCGATTCGTCCGCCTCGCTAAGCTCGCGGTGTGCCACGCGCGCGAGATCGATCTGGGCGACGATCACTTCGGCGGACCAAGCACGGATATACCCCTTGGCTTCGGCCGGGGTCATGGTTGCGGCGCGCCGGCCGACGCGTTGCCACAATGGGTCTTGGCTGCGGCGAGCGATTTGATCGGCCAGCTCGCCAATTCGTTTCGCGCCGCGCATCGTCACCAGCAGGCGTGTTAATCGCACGACTGTCGTCTCCTGGTCCAAGAATCGCCCCTTCGCCGAGTCGAGTCGTCGTGGCTGGTCCCTTGTTGCCATCGAATCGGGCCGTGGCCGATCTTCACCTCAAGCCGCCGCGGAGCCGGCCGCCGTCCCCTGACTTGCCCGCACGACCCGAACAACTTGCCGCGGCCGCGTCCTTGATTTTGCCGCCGGTGCGCCCTGGCGAAGTTGTGCCGGCGCGATGAGCGACGTTAGAATTCAGCGATCATGTACCTGCGCATGGCAAAGCGACTGCTCCTGGAAACGGATAAACGCCTGCTCGGCAAGCTGATCTACAACTTCGGCTTCAAGGGTGTCCGCGCGATCCAGAAACACAAGTCGCGCCTGCGCCGCGGTGAGTTCTTTCCGCCGTATCTCTACATCTCGATCGTCAACAGTTGCAACCTGCGCTGCCAGGGCTGCTGGGTCGACGTGGCCGCCAAACAGGCCACGATCGACCGCGCGGCGATGGGTCGCATGATCGGCGAGGCCAAGGCCGCCGGAAACAGCTTCTTCGGCATCCTCGGCGGCGAGCCGTTTATGCACCCCGAATTGATCCCCATTCTGGCGGATCACCCAGATTGCTATTTCCAGGTCTTTACGAATGGCCACTTCATTACCGACGAAGTGGCTCGCGAGCTGCGACGCTTGGGCAACGTCACCCCACTGGTGAGCATCGAAGGGAGCGAGATTGTAAGCGACACTCGCCGCGGCCGGCTCCATGTGCTCAGCGATTCGATGCGTGGCCTGGAGAATTGCCTGCGCAATAAGCTGCTCACCGGTGTCTGCACCAGCCTCTGTCAGACCAACATCGACGACTTGCTCACCGAGGCCTGGCTTGATCGCCTCATCGAAATGGGCGTCATGTACGCCTGGTATCACGTTTACCGGCCGGTGGGGCCGGCGGCAAATCCGCAGCTTGCGCTCACCCCCGAGCAGCAGCTTCGCGCACGGCAGTTTGTGGTTGAGATGCGCGCCGCCAAGCCGATCATCCTCATCGACGCCTATTACGACGGCGAGGGCCGCGCGCTCTGCCCGGCGGCGACCGGCTTTACACACCACATCAGCCCGTGGGGCGACATCGAGCCCTGCCCGATCATCCAGTTCGCCAAGGAGTCGATACACGACGCACGCCCGTTGCGCGAGACGTTCAACCATTCGGCCTTCTTGCGCGACTTCAGAAACCTGGCCGCCTCGGCCACTCGCGGTTGCATTGTGCTCGAGCGCCCGGATCTCATCCGCCGGCTGGTCGAACATCATGGCGCTCGCGATACGACTGCTCGCGGGACGGCGCTCGCGGAGCTGGACGAGATGCGCCCTCGGCCGTCGCAATACAATCGCGGCGCGGAGATCCCGGAGAAAAGCTGGGCCTACCGTTTCGCCAAACGGCACTTCTTCCACGATTTCGGGGCCTATGCCGACCCGCGCAGCCCATTCGAATTGTCGAGCACCTCGGCCGCGACGAAATGACCGATTCATACCCCAAGCTCGACGTGATCGCCGTGGGCGCGCATCCGGACGACGTGGAAATCGCCTGCGGCGGCACGCTCGCCAGCCTGGTGAAGCAGGGCTATCGTGTCGGCATCATCGACCTCACCGATGGCGAGCCCACGCCCGATTCCCCTGGGCCAGAGGTTCGGCTGGCCGAAGCACGCAAAGCGGCTGAGGTGCTCGGCGTCGCGACGCGCATGACACTCGAGCTCCCTAACCGCCGGCTGTTCGACACATTCGAGGCGCGTGTCACACTGGCCAAAGAGTTCCGCCGCTACCGTCCGCGGATGGTCATCGGCTTTGGCCAAAAGACTCCGCTCGCCTCCCCCGATCACTGGCAGGCGATGCAGATCACCGACGCGGCCGTCTTTTACTCGCGCCTGACCAAATGGGACCAGTACTTCGGTGACTTGCAGGTTCACACCGTCTCCACGCAGCTTTATTTCTCGGGCGTATTTGGCGTTCCGGCTCCCACCGACGCGATGGGCCAGATCGTCGTTGACATCAGCGAAACACTGGAAACCAAGCTCGAGAGCATCCGCTGCTACGAAACACAGTTTCCGCGCCACAAGCAACCCATGATCGAGGGCCTCCGCGTGATGAACATGGCCACCGGCATGGCGGCGGGCTTCCTGGCCGGCGAGCTGTTTTCCAGCCCTCGACCGCTGCGCACGCGGAATCTGCTGCGCTCAATCTTCGGCGACGCCGCGGAACCAGCGCCGCCCGGTAGTTCAACTTGAAGCCAACCGATACGGCCACTTTCTCGTGCTTCTCAGTCTTGTTATCTTGGTACCGTCATGCGGGATTGTTAAGGGGTTCGTGAACTAAGCAGCAAAGGGTGAGCTTGTGGCGGAAAGAAAGAAAGTGCGCCGCGGCCGGAACGGCGGCGTCAACAAGTCGGAAAGGATTCGCAAGTTGTTCACAGCGCAGGGCGCCGATCTGCCCACCAGAGACGTGATCGCGGCACTGCGTGCAAAGCGGATCAAAGTCAGCGCGGCCCATGTCAGCAACGTCCGGACCGCGATGCAGCAAGCGGGTCGCAGCGCGAACGGTCGGAACTCCAAGAAGAAACGTGGGACTTCGCTTTCTCTCGAGTCGCTCATGGCCGCTAAGCGATTCGCGGATGCAACCGGTGGCGTGGAGAACGCCAAACAGGCGCTTCGGGCGCTGGCGGAGTTGTCAGCCTAGCGCGGTTGCGAAATTTTCGATGACTGAAGTCGCGCATCGGCCGCCGCTGGCGACTCGTCGCGGCCGTGGCGCGCCTCGGCGTTGCTTCGCTAAGGCGATCAAACGGAGGACGAAATGGACGTCGCCCAGCGAGAAAAGCAAATGGCCGAGGCCGAGGCGCTTCTGGCCGATGGAGCACTTCGCGCCAGTTTCGCCAAGGGATTATTTTTTGGCCAGTACCGCGACGAGCTGCTTCCGCCTTATCCCGACGTGACCGCCGACGTAGAGGTGAACCATGCGGTGGAAGCAGTGCGTCGGTTCTGCCATGCGAGTATCGATCCGGTACGGATCGACCGCGAGGCGCGCATTCCCGACGAGGTGATCCGCTCGCTCGGGCAGCTCGGTGTCCTGGGCGCGTGTTTGCCGAAGCACGTCGGTGGGCGCGGCTTCCGCCAGTTGGCCTATTGCCGGATGATCGAGGTTATTGGCGGACACTGCGGCGGTACGGCGCTCTTCGTTAATGCGCACCATTCCATCGGACCGCGCGCGATCGTCCTCTTCGGCACAAGAACTCAGCAGGATCGCTATTTGCCGAAGCTAGCCACCGGCGAGTGGCTCAGCGCGTTCGCCTTGACCGAGCGGGAGGCAGGCAGCGACGCCGCCAATGTCCAAACGACCGCCACCCCCACGCTCGACGGAACCGGTTATCGGCTCAATGGCGAAAAACGCTGGATCACCAACGGCGGCATCGCGCACGTGTTGACGGTCATGGCGCGCACGCCGGTAGCGCGCAGCTCCGATACCAAGATCACGGCGTTTATCGTCACGCCCGACATGCCGGGCTTCGAGGTGCTCGAGGCACGCATGGACAAGTGCGGCGTCCGCGGCAGCGCCACGGGGCGCCTGGCCTTCCGCGACATGTTCGTACCCAAGGAGAATATCCTGGGCCGCCTTGGGCAGGGGCTGAAGGTTGCGCTGACGGTGCTCGACTTCGGCCGCACCACGTTCGGCGCCAGTTGCTCCGGCGCTGCGAAGTTCTGCGTCGAGCGCGCCTTTCGGCATGCGCAAGAGCGCGTTCAGTTTGCCCAGCCGCTCGCCTCGTTCGAGCTGGTGAAGGAAAAACTGGCCTACATGGCCGCGGGTGCGTTCGCCATGGAGTCGGCCACCTATCAGACCGCCGCGCTGATCGATGCCGACAACTCCGACTTCATGGTCGAAACGGCGATGCTCAAGGTCTTCGCCACCGAGGTGCTGTGGCGGATCATCAACGACACGATCCAGATCTATGGCGGCAAGGCCTATTTCACCGACGAGCCCTTCGAGCGCATGATGCGCGATGCGCGCATCAACATGATCGGCGAGGGCGCCAACGACGTGATGCGCGTGTTTGTGGCGCTCGTGGGAATGCGCGAGGTCGGGCTGGAGCTAAAAGGCGTGGTCGACGCGCTCGCCAGCCCGTTCTCAAACCTCGGCACGCTCGGCACGTTCGCGGGGCGCCGATTGAATTCGCTCTTCAGCGCGCCGGCGGTGCGCATCCGCAACCTGGAACTCGACGAAGACGCAACGCGGCAGGGCGCGCTGGTCAAAACGCTTGCCACGCAGGTGGATCGACTCTTGCGCAGGTACCAAGAGTCGATCTTCGATCGCCAGTATCAATTGGGACGCGTGGCCGACGCGGCGATCGAGCTCTACGTCTCTGCCTGCGTCCTGGCACGGATCGACCGCATGCTATCCGATCACCACCTGCCGGCCGAGGAGCGCCGGCGCGGCTTGAGCACGGGTCGCTATTATCTGGCGACGGCGGCTCGGCGCGTGCGCCGCCATTTGGCTGACCTGTGGGACAACTGCGACAGCGAGACGACCGCGGCGGCCGACCAGTTCTCGCTCGAGCCGCGCTAACCGCTTGTTGCGGCTACAACCGCGATTCATTCGCGAGAATCGTCGTCGTCAAAACGCCCGCGTCGTCGGTGCTTGGTGGCGGCGCGCCGCCGCTTTGATTCAAGTCTCTCACGGACGACACGCGCCGGAGCACGCGTCTTCTTGCGCGCTCGTGGCGGCGTGGCCACGGCCCCCAGCATCTGCCTCAGCTTCTCCAGGCAATCCGCGACATTGCGAGCCTGGTCGCGGTAGCGCTGACTTGTGATCACAAGCTCACCCTCGCGAGTCAGCCGGCGGACGTGCCGCGCGATGAACCGCTGCCGCACATCCTCATGCAGACTTGCGCTGCTCGCAACGTTCCACCGAAGCACGGCCTTCGTGTTCACCTTGTTCACATTCTGCCCACCGGGACCCGAGCTACGGACGAATCGAAACTCCAATTCGCCGAGCGCGATTCTCACGCGGTCGTTCACAACCAACACGCTTGCGTTCTCCCGGTGAAACACGTCATGGATGACGGCCCCTGGCGTCGAGTATAGTGGACCGATCATGGCGCACCAATTACTCGCTCGAAGGGGCCCATCGCGGCTTTGTGCCGCATGGTACCTGTGCATGGCACTTGCGGGATGCGGCGCACTGGGCGCCGATGACCCGCGCCAGGACGCCAAATCCGCGGCGCCGACCGTCGAACCAGCGGCGCCTTATCAGCCAGTCAACGTTTCGGACCTCAGCACGCGCAAGGCCGGTGTCGATTGGCCGAGCTTCCTCGGACCCAACCGCGACAGCCGCTCACCCGAGTCGGGCATCGTTACCAAATGGTCTCGCACCAGTCCGAGTATTGTCTGGACACGTCGGCTAGGCACGAGCTACGCGATGCCTTCCATCAGCCGCGGCCGGCTCTTTCAGTTCGACCGCGTGAAGAATGAGGCTGTCTTATTCGCGATGAAGAGCGAAACCGGCGAGCCGCTGTGGCGGTTCAGCTACCCCACCGACTTCGAGGACCCCTACGGCTACGACAACGGTCCGCGATCGTCGCCGGTGGTCGACGACGATCGAGTCTACATCTATGGCGCCGAGGGGATGCTGCACTGCTTGCGCGTCACCGACGGAACGCTCATCTGGATGGTCGACACGATGGCGCAATTCGGTGTTGTCCAGAATTTTTTCGGTGTCGGCAGCACGCCCGTCATCGAGGGCGAACTGCTCATCGTCATGGTCGGCGGAAGTCCCACGGGAAGCGAAGGAACACCGACCGAGCGCGCTATCGGCAACGGCAGCGGCGTCGTGGCCTTCGATAAGTTTACCGGGAAGGTGAAATACCAGCTCAGCGACGAATTGGCCAGCTACGCCAGCCCGATGGTGACCACGATCGGCGATCGCCGTTGGTGTTTTGTCTTCGCACGTGGCGGGCTTCTGGGTTTCGAACCGTCACGCGGGGCGCTCGATTTTCATTATCCCTGGCGCGCGCCAGATGTCGAAAGCGTCAACGCCAGCAATCCAGTCGTCGTGGGCGATCTGGTCTTCATCTCCGAGACCTACGGCCCCGGCAGCTCGCTGCTGACAGTGCGGCCCGGCGGATATGACGTCGTCTGGGCGGATGAAAGCCGCCGCCGCGCCAAAATCATGCAAACTCACTGGAACACGCCGATCCATCACGACGGATATCTATACGCGTCAAGCGGTCGACACACGAACAATGCCGAGCTGCGCTGTATCGAGCTGGCCACCGGCAATGTCCAATGGAAGCAGCCCGGCCTGGGACGCGCTTCGCTATTGTACGTCGATGGTCACTTCGTTTGCCTGTGCGAGTACGGCGAGCTGCTGCTTATTCGCGCCACGCACGAGCGATTCGATCTGGTGGCGACGGCCGACTTGCACGCACGGCCGCCGAGCGGCGCCGCGGCCGGCGTGCCGCCCGCGCCGCTCCTGGAATATCCCTGTTGGGCCGCGCCGATCCTTTCGCACGGGCTCTTGTACGTGCGCGGCAAGAAACAGCTTGTGTGCCTGCAACTGATCGCGCCGCAGTAGTAGCCGGCCGCCCGCTTCCAGCCAATCCGCTGCGTCGAGGAAACTACCTATCTTCCCAAGTTGAGTCTCAACACATTGAGTACTGCGGAAGCCTGGGAAAGCAAGTCTTTTGTTTAACGCGAGATCTCTGCAGTCAATGCGCGCGCACTGACGGTCCAGTCGCCGACGGCGAGGGCGCTGGTTTTTGACAACCGTCAGTCAGAGGGGTATCCTGCGGCGGTTCGCTTGCGCTCCGTTGCCTCACCGAGTTGCATTCCCCCCTGATTAGTCCACAGCCGTTTTGTGACGTAACGGCGTCACGGTTGCTGATTGGAACAATGACCCACTCGCCGTATCGTGATTCCTGGCGTGGCGCGCGAGTCACTCGACGCCGGCTGCTGCAAATTGGCGGTCTCGGGGCGCTGGGCCTTGACCTTACGCGACTGCTCGAGGCACAGGCCGCGGTGGCGCAAAGCGGTTCGCCGTTTCCCCCCCTCAAATCCTGCATTCTTCTCTTCTACTATGGCGGGCCGAGCCATCTCGATACCTGGGACATGAAACCGGCGGCCCCGCGCGAGATCCGCGGCGAATTTCAGCCCATTTCAACGGCCGTGCCGAGCATCGTCGTCAGCGAGCAGTTGCCCCTCTCGGCTCGCGTCATGGACAAGTTGGCGATTCTGCGCACCATGCACCACCCGATGCGGAACCACAATTCCGCCGCGGTCGAGGCGCTCTGCGGCCGCACGCCCTTGCGCGGCGACTTGGAGCTATTGGCCAACGACCCGGAGACCGATTTTCCCTGCTACGGCTCGGCCGTGGCGCATGGAGTCTCGGAGTCGGGCCTGCTGCCGCCCTACATCGCACTGCCGCACATCATGTACAACGTCGTGATGCTGCCCGGCCAGACCGCCGGCTTTTTGGGTCCGCGGTACGAGCCGCTGCGGATCCTCCGCGATCCGAGTGCCGCGGATTTTCGCGTGCCCGAACTCGAGCTCCCCGCGCACCTCAGCGTGGCCGACTTGGAGGACCGCCGCGCGCTGCTGCAAACTGTCGACGCGCAGGCCACTGCGCACGAGGCGCTGGCCGCGGCCGGCGACGTCAACGCGCACTCCGAACGCGCGTTTTCGATCCTCAACTCCGACGCGGTTCGGCGCAGTCTGGCCATCGCCCAGGAAGACGACCGCACGCGCGACCGCTACGGCCGCACCTCGCACGGGCAAAGCGTGCTCTTGGCACGCCGGCTGATCGAGGCCGGTGTGCGCTTCGTCAGCGTTTATGACCAGGTGCACAATGGGCCGGACAATTGGGACACGCACGACAAGAACTTCTCGCGATTGAAGGACCGGCTGTTGCCGCCGGCTGATCGTGCCTTTTCCGCCTTGGTCGAGGACCTCGAGCAGCGCGGCCTGCTGGATTCCACGCTGGTGGTGTGGATTGGCGAATTCGGCCGCACGCCACAGATCAACGGCAATGGCGGGCGAGATCATTGGCCCGATTGTTTTAGCGTTGTAATGGCCGGCGGTGGCGTCCGTGGCGGCACGTTGTACGGCGCAAGCGACAAATCGGGGGCGTATCCGGCCACAGACCCCGTTACGACGGGTGATCTTGCCGCGACCCTGTTCTGGCGTTTCGGGCTCGACCCGGCCGGCGAAATCCACGATCGCCGCGGCCGCCCCTATCGTCTCGCGGAAGGTGAGCCGATCCGCGGCATCTTTGCCGGTGCCACGTAGAACCGTTATTTCACCGGATTCCCGACCCACCACGCGGCGCACCGGCCCCTCTCGAAACGCATGCCTTTCGACTCCAACCTTCAGCGCAAGATCATGGGCCGCTTTGCCACCGGCGTGACGGTGATGACAACGCGGCAGGGTGAGGAGGATTGGGGCATGACCGCCAATGCGGTGACGAGTCTCTCGCTCGATCCGCCGCTGGTGCTGGTGGCCGTCGAAAGCGATAGCCGCACGCATGCGATCTTGGGCCAGGCCGGTTTTTTCGCGCTGAACATTCTCCGCGCGGAGCAAGAGCACGTTTCCGTGACCTTCGCCGCCGACGGGAAAAAGGGATTCGACCTTGTGCGCGTCGGCCGAGCGGCGACCGGAGCCGCGGTTTTCGAGGACGGTCTTGCTTATGTCGATTGCCGCGTCGTCGATACGCTTCGCGGCGGCGATCATGATATTTTTGTCGGCGAGATCGTGGCCGGCGAAGTCCGCGAAGGCCGGCCGCTGGTGTTCTTCGATTCCAAGTACACGACCCTCCGCGATTGAGCCTTCCATGAAAGTCGATTGACGCACATGCCCGAAGAATCCGTCAAGATGTTCGAGCGTATAAACGCCTTCCGCCGCAAGCTTGAAAGCGGCAGGACCTGTCTCGGCCCCGCCATCAGCTTCTCCGACCCAGCCGTGAGCGAAGCACTGGCGCCGGTGTCCGATTTCCTCTGGATTGACTTGGAGCACACCGCGATCGGCTTCGACTCGCTGATGTCGCACCTCATTGCGGCCCGCGCCGGTGGCGCGCCGGCGCTGGTACGCATTCCCATTGCCGACGTCGGCTACGTGAAGCGCGTTCTCGACTCCGGGGCCGATGGGATCATCGTCCCCCAAATCCAGAGCGCCGCCGAGGTCCGCGCCATGGTGGCCGCCTGCCGGTATCCCCCGCTCGGCTGCCGCGGGTACGGCCCTCGCCGCCCCTCGCATTACGGTCGCGACGGCGGCGCCGAGTACGTGGAACGCGCAAACGCCAGCATTTTTGTCACCGCCCAGATCGAAACCGCCAGCGCCCTGGCCGATCTCGACGCGATTGTCGCCATCCCCGGCCTCGACTCGCTGGTGATCGGGCCGTATGACCTGTCGGGCTCGATGGGACGGCTCGGTCAGCTTACGCATCCCGAGGGGCTCGCGGCGATCGAGACGATCGTCCGCAAGGCACGCGCCGCCGGCAAGTTCGTGGGCGCCGGAGTCGGTTCCAGCGAGGAGTTCGCCCTTCAGGTCGCGGCTCTTGGAGTTCAATGGCTGCAATACGGCGGCGACTATACGTACATGGTGGAGCACGCCGACGCGACCTTTGCCGGCTTGCGACGCCGTTTTTCCCAATAAGACGCGGAACTGGGTGTGTCCACGCCAGCGAGCAACACAACCGGCGCCCGGGGCGCACCGCCAGTGCCATCGCAACCGGCGCAGTCACGCAATCCCTCGTTCCGGCTCCGCGCGGTACTGTTGGCCGCACTGTCGCTTTCGATCGGCTGGGGCATTCGCGGCAACTACGGCCACGAGGCGGGCGCCATGTTTCCCGGCGCCATTACGGCGATCGCCGTCTGCCTCGTCTCGGGTCGCGAAGACTGGCGGCAGCGCGTCGCCTATTTCGCCTTGTTCGGAGCGCTAGGCTGGGCCTTTGGCGGCTCGATCAGCTACATGCACGCCATCGCCTACACGCACTCCGGCCAATACGAGAGTCAGCTCTACGGGTTCTACGCGCTGTTTCTGATCGGGTTTCTCTGGGCGGCCTTGGGCGGCGCGGGGACGGCGCTTCCGGCGGTGCTCGATCGCGGCTCGCTCACCGAGATGTTCAAGCCGCTGGCGCTGTTGATCGCGCTTTGGGCACTGATGTACTTCGCCCTGGAACCGATCGAGAACCGATTCGCGCCGGTTCCCGACGGCAATACGCGACAGGCCAGCCCGCTCTATTGGCTCGACAGCGATTGGCTGACGGCTGCGGTGATTCTCGCGGGCATTTTGCTGTTTGACCTGGTCGACCGCCGATTTCAAAAAATCGCGCACCTCGTGGTGCTTGCGGCCTTTGGTGCGGCGCTGGGCTTTGCCGCGCAGTGGGCGCTCAAGGCGGCGGGCGCCACGGAGCAGATTGGCCAATGGCTCTTCCACTATTACGGGTATGGCGACGCGGCCCTGAATGAAGGGCACACGACAGAATTCGTCACCAACTGGCCGAACTTTCTGCCGAATGTCGTGGACCATGTCGGCTGGGTAGTTGGTCTGATTGTGGGCGTGGGAATCTACTTCTCGCTCTACGGTGCATTCCGGCGCGGATCGTCGCTCTTCCTGCACATGGCCGTGGGCTGGTTTGCCGCGTTCGTCGTGCTGCCGGTGATCTTGGACCTGCGGCTCACGCCGCCGCGCGGCGACAGTTGGGCCGGAATCCTCGGCGTGTATCTTGGCGCGATCGTTTATCTTTTCCGCCGCCGGCTCACGGCCGTCGTCCTCGCATCGATCGTCTGCGGTACAATCGGCGGAATCGGCTTTTCGGGCGCCGCGTGGTCGAAGCTTTTGCTCGTCAGCCTGGGTAATCCGAATCTCGCGCAGGACGTGGCCGCCATTGAAGCGTGGCGACACTGGCAAAGTGCCAACTGGCACAGCTACCTTGAGCAGAGCTATGGGTTCGTCAACGGCCTGGGGGTGATTGTCGCTCTCGGCCTGCTCGCGCGCTGCGTTCCGCCGCTCGACAACTCGGCTCCGCGCCGCCCCTGGACCGAGGTGTTTGCGATCATTATGGCGCTCCCCGTGCTCACCTACATCAATATGGTCAAGAACCTCGACGAGTGGACGGCACTATACGCCGGCCATCAGCCGGTGCCTGACGTGATGCAGGCGCCGCTTTGGGACCGCCTTGAGCTCTCAGCCTTTGGCTGGTTCAACGTCTTCTTTTGGGCGATGTCGCTCGCGCTGGTGGCGATGGTTATGGTGCATTTCCGGCGACCGCTGGCGATTGTTCCATCCACGTGGCTTGGCCGCGGACAATTGCTATATGTCGTGATCCTCTGGACATTCATCATCGGCAACTTTGTCAGGGCGCTCACTTCGTTCGCGGAGGGGCGGCTGCTGACAGAGGGAACCGTGCTCGTCAATGCCGTGATTGCCACCGTTCTCCTGCTAGTGACACCGCGCACGATGGAATCCTTCACGCCCAAGCCGGTGCCGAGTTTTGGCGGTCGACTCGTCGTGGCGATGCTCGTTGCACTGCTCGCGGCCGCTGCGATTCCGCCGCTGGAGACTATGAGCGTCCGCCGCGTCTATGGGGACGCCTTCGCCGGCCACGCCGGGCAAATTTACCGCTTTGGCGAAAACGCCACCTGGCGAACCGCGCCGATCCTCAAGACGCAGCCTCATCGGTAGATTTTGCCAAGACCTCCGGGATTAACCCGGTGGCTCGCCGGTTGGTGGCAGGCTGCCTTTGCGCCCGCGAGGCTCGCTAAATCACCTAGCTTCGCACTTCTCCGTGCCTCCGTGTCTCCGTGGTGATCGACCGGCCAGAAAAACTACAGGCCCCAGGCAATTCCAGCCGACTTTTCGCCCTGGGCCGACTTTGCGGCGCGGTCTCGCATTGCGCCGCCATCACGGCAGCGGGGGGGTTAGGTGCGGTTCGGTGCGTAAGTGTCGAAGCACGTGCTACAGGCGATCTGCATATTCGCCATGGCGAGCGTATGCGCGGCCGATGCTCTGCCGCGCCCGGCCCGTCCACCGCGCGATCCGCCCACGAACGTGCCGGACTTTCAGCCGCTGACGGTTCCGCGCGCGGACCTCCGGGGTAAACGCGGAGGCTCGCTTGGCGAGCATGCGCGATCTCAGCCTGCCGTCCGCGCTGTCAACCTGCGTCGCTCGAACGTCGAGCGTTTCGAGCAGCTTGCGCCGCGGATGTTTGGGCCACGCCTGACGCGCCGCGATCAGTTGGTTGCTGGTCTCTCGAGTTTTGAGTTGGCCGCGCCAAGCGCCCCTGTCCAATTTGGAATGAATCGCGCCAAAAACCAGATCGTGGTCACTGGCCCGGCACGATTGGTCGACCAGGCTGCCTACCTGATTCAATCCTTGGACGCGCCACCGCGAACACGCTCGACGAACATTTGGGCGATGCCGCTCTCTGGCAAGAACTGGAACCAGGTGGAGCGCGTCGCCGCTGCTTCGCGTCTGCTGCCGCTTGCTGCTGCCTCATCAAAGCCACGTGCATCGTCAGCGCCGCCAACGCCGCAAGCGAACTGGTCGCGCGACGAGCGGATCGGGCGCGCGACAACCGGCGCCCGATTCGTGAGCATGTTGTTCCAGCCGGCCGGCGCGCAAGAACCCTTGCCTCCATCTGAATCGCCGCCGCCGAGCGATGTCCCCCTGACCGAAGAGGAGCAGGCCGCTCGACGCCGGCTGCGTGAGCTGGGCGAGAGTGTCGAGCTGGAGGCACTGCCCGACTTGGGCGTGATCATTCTCCGCGGAAACCAGCGCGACGTCGACGAGATGGTCCGCGTAATTGAGGAGATCGAGCGGCTGAGCAAGGAGGCCGAGCCGCAGGTCGACGTCGTGCAGCTTTCGCACGTTTCCAGCGAAGCGCTCGCCCCGGTCCTGACGCAACTCGAGCCCGACCTGATCCGCGCACGCAAAGGCCGAGCCCGCGCCGTGGCGCTGGCCAAGCCCAACGCGGTGCTGTTGATCGGCTGGGGTGATGCACTCGTCGCAATGCGGAACCTGGTGGCCCAGCTCGATCAGCCCGTTGGACCGGAAACGCAGCTTCGCATCTTCCGCCTCCGCCACGCCGCGGCCACGTTGGCACAAACCACCTTGGACAAATTCTTCACCAACCGGACGGCGCTCGGTCCCAAGGTCATCGTCCTGGCGGACGTACCTTCCAACTCGCTCATCGTGCATGCCGCGCCGCGCGATATGCAGGAGGTAGAACACCTCCTCGCCGGGCTCGACACCCCTCGCGGCGAAGCGGTCCACGAGCTGCGCGTGATTCACCTGAAGAACTCGCTGGCCGCGGACCTGGCCACGGTGCTCGATGCTGCAATCCGCCAACGCGGCGCCGCCGCGCCAGGTCCCGCCGACGCACAAAAATCGGCCGTCTTGCGCCTGCTGACGATTGACCCGCAAGGACAGCGAATCCTCGAATCCGGCATCCTGCAAGATGTACGCATCACGCCCGACCCGCGGACCAATACGCTGGTGATCTCGGCGCCGGCAGAGTCGATCGAGTTGTTGGAAGCGCTCGTCGCTCGGCTGGACGAGCTTCCCGCCTCGATCGCCCAGATCAAGGTCTTCAGCATCGTTAATGGCGACGCGGCGGCGCTGGTTGAAATGCTGCGGACACTCTTGGGCGTATCGGCCATCGCCGCCGGCGGCCCGCAGCTTGCCGGCGCCCTGGGCGAGCCGTCCCTCGCCCCTTTGCGATTCAGCGTCGACACGCGCACCAATTCGATCATCGCCTCTGGCTCGGCGGGCGACCTGTCGATCGTCGAGGCGATTTTGTTGCGCCTAGACGACAGCGACTCACAAGAACGCAAGAGCACCGTCTACCGCCTCAAGAACGCCCCGGCCGTCGACGTGGCGGTGGCGATCAACGAATTCCTGCGCAGCGAGCGCCAGGTCCAACTTGCCGCGCCCGGCGCCATTAGCCCTTTTCAGCAGATTGAAAGCGAGGTGGTGGTCGTCCCCGAGCCTGTGAGCAACAGCCTCATCGTCAGCGCCACCCCGCGCTACTACGACGAGATCGTCCGAATCGTCGAAGACCTCGACGCACAACCGCCGCAGGTGTTGATCCAAGTGCTGATCGCGGAGGTGGCGCTGAGCAACACCGACGAGTTTGGCGTCGAGCTCGGCCTGCAAGATTCGATCCTGTTCGACCGCGGCCTCATGGGAAACCTCGTGACCGACGCCGCGACGACCGTTGGCACGCAGGTCATCCCCTCGGTGGCCACCATTCCCGGCGGCGTGAACGTACCGGGGTTCAATTTTAACAACCAACCGCTGGGAAACAGCTCTTCGAGCCAGGCGCTCGCGCGATCGGCGAATGTGGGTGGCCAGGGGCTGTCGCATTTCAGTCTCGGGCGTATTAATCCTGACTTGGGCTTCGGCGGCCTGGTTCTCTCGGCGAGCAGCGAGAGCGTGAGCGTGCTGCTCCGCGCGCTGAGGGCGACGCGGCGAATCGACGTCCTGGCGCGTCCACAGGTCATGACGCTTGACAATCAGCCGGCATTCATCCAGGTGGGCCAGCGCGTGCCGCGCGTCACCGCGACCCAAGTGATCAACAATGCGCTAATCAACAGCATTGAACTGGAGAACGTGGGATTGATCGTGGGCGTGACGCCGCGCATCAGTCCCGGCGGAATCGTGGTGATGGAGATTGACGCCGAGAACTCTGCCATCGACAAGAACCCCGATAGCCAGATTCCAATCGGCGTCTCTCTCACGGGGGAAGCGCTTACATCGCCAAGCTTCAACACGACGACGGCCCAAACCACCGTCAGTGCAGTTGATGGCCAAACGATCGTGCTCGGCGGACTGATCAGAAAGGAAAGGACAAAGATCGAGCGGCGCGTGCCCGGCCTCGACAAGATACCGATCGTGCGAAACCTGTTCCGTTACGATCGCGAGGACATGGTGCGTCGTGAGCTTTTGATCATCATGACCCCCCACGTGGTGCGCAACGAAGACGACGCGCAGCGGCTCCGGCAGGTCGAGTCGGCGCGGATGCACTGGGTGCTCGCCGACATTGAGCAGCTTCACGGCGAGTGCGCCATGTGCGAGCGCGGCAACTGCATCCACGGCGACCTGCCCACCACGATCATCTACCCGGACTTCGACCCGCGCGGCACTGGTCTTCAGGCCCCGGTCGTCGAACCGGTCCTCCCCGGCCCAGAGCTCCTGCCCGAGAGCCAGCCACAGCCATGAATGCACGAGCACATCGTAGCAGGCACGCTCCGCGTGCCGTCCGCACGAAGCAGCGAGTGCCACGGCTGGCGTGTCCGCCCGCCGTTGGGCGCGTCAAGCGAAGCGCAGACGCATTACGTCGCTGCGTACGACACGGGTTCGGCTTAACGGCCGAACCCGTGGCACCCGAGCGAAGCGCCGACGCACCACGTCGCCGGGTGCCACTGCTGGCTTGTCCAGCAGTGCTTCGGCTGGCGACTGGTGCTCTGCTCGCCATCTGCCTCGCCTCCTGTGCGCGCTTCGACCTCAAAAAAGGCATTCCCTGGGCCGATGACAATCGCGACCCAAAGACTCCTGCGCGACTGACCGCGCTCTGGACCGATACTGTCTTAAACCAGCCTGGCCAGTCGGGTGTCCGCGGCTTCGGCGGCCGCGTGCTGTTCTACACCGACGATCGCGACCGAAGCGTTCCGGTGGCCGGCACGCTCACGGTTTACGCCTATAGCGACACGCACCAAGACCCCAAGGATTGCATACCCGCGCGAAAGTTTGTCTTTGCCGCCGATCAACTGCAAAGGCATTTTAGCGAAACGACACTTGGCCCCTCGTACAGCTTTTGGATCCCGTGGGACGAAGTGGGCCGCCCGCAAGAGGCCGTCAGCCTTATCTGTCGTTTTGAGCCCGATAAGGGGCGCGTCGTCCTGTCCGAACCGTCGCGTCACGCATTGCCGGGCGCGCCGGCGGCGGGCGCCTCGCGACCCGGTGCCGCGCCGATTGTGCCGGTGGCGCACCGCGAGCCCCAACGCTGGCTCGTTCCCACGCATCCGCCGGCGAACCAGGCAACCTACTTCGACACGGCCCCCGCGCCAGGTCGCGCGATCCCGCGCATGACCACAACCACGTTCACGGTCCCGCCGAGCTTCAGCCGGCTCGGCGTGGATCTCGCAATGCAGCCAACGGCCACCGCCACCACCGCTGAGCCGGGGGCATTAACCCCCGGAGCGTCCGGCGCGTCATCGCCGCTGGCGCCCCACGCAGCGCAACCCCGGGGGCTTACGCCCCCGGCTCGGCTGGAGCGACCGGTTTCGACTCAGCCTTCGGCCCAGATTGACCGACCGTCAGCTCGTTTTGCACCTGGTCGATTCCGGGCTCCAGGCGGACCAATTCCTCGGCCAAGAGGCGCTGCTCCTCCGATGCGACCACACCGCGCAGGATGGCCGTCCGCGCCTGTACCTCAACCGCAACTCCCGACAGCCATGGGGCCGACGCAAAGCGAGCCATCCGCGCCGTCAGTTGAGCACTCTTTACTGCCCCATCCAGCGGGGGGATCGCAAATCCCAGTTCCAAGCGCGGCTGGTATGGTCCCTGCCTTCGCGCCGCGCTCGTGGTCGGCTCCGGCCGATTCACCTGCCGGTCAGTCTGGTCACGCAAGTTTGTAACTGCGGAGCGAACCAGTCCCGGCGTGGTGCCACCCGGCACGACGCCGACAAAACTCGCCGTGTCGCGAGTATCTCGCCCGACGAAATCTCGAGCCGAGCGGTTCCCACGCAAGAAGCGCTCCGCGCCGGTCAGCACGCCAGCGTCGGCCATGCCCGGCTGCGCGCGGCGGCTGAGTGTGCCGCCGAGCTGTCGCGCGCCGAAGAGTTGGGCCTCCGCCGGGGCGGGGGCGGCGGTCGTCAACACCGCGAACATTCCGGCCGCCACGATGGTCCATTGCCGTTCGCGGTCGCGGTGCATGCGGTTACTCCTCCGGCGGTTGACGCGCGTACCCAATTCTACAACGCGCCATCTGGGCTCGCCGAGACCAGTGGTGCTGTCGGCCGGACAAATTTTCTCGTAAAATAAATACCGCCGCCGGGCGAATTACACGATATAGGCATCGAACTCGATCGAGTCTCAGGCCAGGAGCCCCCATCCATGAATGAATTTATCAAGGCTTTGAGCAGCGATCCCGGAATCGCGCTGGGGGCCGTGCTTGGGGTCATCGGCATCATCGGCTTCACCGCGATCACCGTCTGTGCCGTCATTGCCAGCCATTGGCACCTCGTGCGCAAAACGGAAGAGGAATGCGACCTGAAGCGCGAGATGCTCTCGCGCGGCATGTCCGCCGCCGATATCGAAACGGTGATGCGCGCCGGGCGCCGCCGCGCGCCGCTTCAGGAAGTCGCCGAGCAGGTGCGCAAAGGAAACTGGGGGTGCGGCGGCCAATTCGGCGGCATGCACGCCAAAGAGCACGCGGCCAATAGCTGAACTGGCGCGAACGTCTCACGGTTTCGCGGCGGCCGGCGCCGCATCGAGCGGGGCCACCGTGCCGGGCTCTGCGGCGGTTGTCGTTTCCCTATTCTTCAACAGCCGAAACAGGTCGCTGTCGGTCGTGAGGATCAACCGCGTGCGCCCCGCGAGTGCCGAGCCATATACGTCGAGTGTCCGCACGAAGCTGAAGAAATCTCCCGTCTCGCCAATTGCCTGCGCATAGGCTTCGATAATCTCGGCATCCACCTGGCCGCGGATGATGTTGGCGCGTTGTTTGCCTTCCCCCTCGATTCGCTGCACTTCGGCGTTTGTGCGATTGAGAATCTCCTGCTTGCGCCGCACCCCCTCGTTGGTGTAGCGGCTGGCGATCGACTCCATGAACGCGATTTGCCGATTGAAAGCCGCTTGCTGAACGGTGGGCACGAACTCGATCCGAGAAATACCCACGTCGACGAGTTCCACGCCGCGGCCCCCTTGCGCCTTGGCGGCCGACTGCCGCAGGTGCGCGATCGCGCGGGCTCGGATTTGCGCCACCAGCTTCTCGCGCCCCCGTTTCACTTCGTCCGCGGTGCCCTGTTGAGCGGCGTCGACGGCCGCGGCGCGCCTTTCGTCGCCCGGTTCTTGCAGCTCCTCGAGCTGAAAAGAGTAGGTGAGTGGGCGGTTGGTGCTCCGCACCGCCTCGGCCAATGTATGGCTTGTGATCACGTCGCGAACCGCGCTGCGGACAAACGTTCGCACACGCTCCTCGGCGATGTCGACGGTTCGCAGCACGGTGACGAACTGCGTGGGGTTGGTGATCCGCCACACGGCCCAGGGCGTCACCTCGATCTTCTTACCGTCGGCGGTCGGCAGATCCACCAGTACATCGTCGGCCCCGCTCCAGAATTGAAGCGTCTTGGGCAGGTGCAAGACCTCCTGCACCATGGGCAGCTTGAAGTACAGACCGGGTTTCGTGCGCTCTTGCACCGGCCGGCCGAACTGGAGCACCAGCGCCATTTGCCGCTCGTCGACCACGTACATGAACGAGCGTCCCACGAGCACCGCCAAGAGCACCGCCAGCGTCACCCCCACCAATAGCGCGCGACGAGTATTCGGCGTCATGGCATGCCTCCCTGCTCCAACGGCAACAAGGGTAACACGTGCTTGAGATCCGAGTCGATGATCACCTTCGATTCCACCGTTTTGAGCGCCTCCTCCATTGCCTCCAGGTAGAGGCGTTTTCGCGTGATGTCCGGTGCCTTCTGATAGGCGCGGTACTTGGCCAGGATCGCCTCGATTTCGCCCGTGGCCTCCGCGCGGCGCCGCTGCGCGTATCCTTCGGCCTGGCGGATGAGGCTGTCCTTCTGAGCGTATGCCTTGGGCATCAGCACGTTGCGCTCCTTGTTCGCCTCGTTCTCCAATCGGTCACGTTCTTGGATCGCCGCGTTCACCTTGTCGAACGAGGGTTTTACTTGCTCCGGCGGCGTGACGCGCTGCATTTGCAGATCGCTCACCATGACGCCGCAGTGATACTGGTCGAGAATGGCCTGCGTCGCTTTCTGCGCCGCGATGGCGATCTCTTCCCGCTTTTCGGTCAGGACTTCATCGATCGAATAATCACCCACCAGACGGTTCATCACCGACAGCGCCGCGTTCGTGATGACGCGCTCGACGTACGTCTCGTCGTCCTCGCGATAGAAGCTGAACAGGTAATCAGTCGGGCTGGCGATCTTCCACTGCACGGTCCACTCCACGCTCGCCGCGTTGAGGTCGCCGGTGAGCATCAACGTCTGTCCCTCCGAACCAGCCATGGGCCGTTCCGAACCGCCGCCAAAAGGCAGCCGCAAGCTGTGCTCCTCGATGCTCACCTTCCAGACCGTGTCGACCAGCGGAATGCGAAAGTGCAGCCCCGGCAGTCGTGTCGCGTGGTACTTTCCGAACCGCAGCACGACGGCCTGCTCGTGCGCGTCGACCGTGTACATGCAGCCAAACACCAGATACAAGGCCAGTAATCCCAGCACCCCCAACGGTGCGATGACCAGGATTCGCTCCCACAGCTCGCCCTGCGAGCCGCCGCGGTTCACGCCAAATGGTTGTCGCGCCATGCGAACCCCCGTTCGAATGCCTACGCCTATCCGTCCCGTTTCATCAACCATACCTCGGCAATCTGGCAGCCGCGTCCCGGCCCGCCGCGTCTCGGTGTGGCCTCCCAGACCAGCGTCAGTGAGCCGCCGGCGGTCGCGGCCGCTGGAATATCGAACTCGACCGGCCGGATCGGGCTCGGTTTGTTCATCCAGGGGTGAATCTCCAACCGCTCGGCCGTCGCCAGCCGCACCTGGGCACGGAAATTGTCGCCGGCATATAGCACGCGGATTTTGTAGGCCGCGCGCGGATCAAGCTGCGAATAGCGCATCACGACCGGCGTATCGTAAAGCCCGTCGGCGTGCGTACACCAGGAGAGACGCCACTGCGCGTCATAACGGAATCCCAGCGCCGGAGAGCTCAAGAAACCGGGGTCCCGTTCGTAAGGCATGGCGCGCACCAGGTGCGGCTGCTGAGCCGCGTTGCCCAGGTCGTCGTAGAAGCCGCCCGTGCCCGGATTAGGCCAATTCACAATTTCGTTGATTCCCGCCAGGCGCTCGCTTTCCGAGTGCAGCTTGCGCAGTTCCGCGAACCGCGCGGCGAGCCACAGGCGGTTATTGAGCGGCACGTCGATCGTATCCAAGTTCGCCCCGCGCCCAACGTCGATCGCCTGATAACGCTCGACCGACAATTGCATCCGGATGCTCTGGAACAGCGCCTCCGCCAGCTCGAACACCCGTGCTCGCAAGTCTTCGGCCACGCGCTCCCGTTCGGCTCGGTCGAGGATTTCCTCGGCGCGTGTCATTGCGGTCACCGAGCCCAGCTTCTTCGCGGAGCGCAGGACCTCGGTGGCGCGCTCTTCCAGCTCTGTCTCGTAAATCAACCGGCTGCGCTCGTACGCATCGTAATACGCACGATAGAGCGCCTGCTGAAATCGCCAGTTGGCACGCTCACGCGGACCGGCGTTCTGTTCCATCGTCTTTAACTGGGCCAGCGTGGTCATTACACCTTCGTTCGCGGCAAGCGCCCCGCGCCAGTTCCGCTCGAGGCTCAAGAGGCCCTGCGCGAAATCGTCCGCCCACGCCTCACCGATGAAATAGCGGCTGTATTCGCGCAGGATCGCCTCCACCGGCGTGTTCGGGTCCCAGCCCAATGCGCTCCACACGATCTTGTTGACGTCGTCGTTGCACCCCTCGCTGTAGGTGATGAATCCGGCGGCCTGATCTCGATAAGCGCGATAGATGATCGCCTGGTCCAGCGGCCGCGGATTGATGACCTCGCGCGCCTCGGTAAAGGCAAACGCTCGGTCCCAGTCCGGCACGGGGTATTCGCAGCGCAGGCTGTGCGTGATGTCGGGATAGCGGCGGATGGGGTACCGTGCCGGCAACATCTGGCGCAGTTTCGGCAGCGTGACGCGCGTCTGCGGTCCATAACCGATCCCGGCCAGCCACTCGGGCTCGGCGCGGAGAATGCCCATCATCTCGTCGAACCATTCCTGCGTGAAGCTCTGCATCGAAATCCAGGTTTCCGCATTCGGGTGCAGCTCTCGCAATTGCCGGCTCTGTTTTTCCAGCATGGGCATCAAGTATCGCGGCGGCGCGTCGCCCGGATCGCCGGTTGGCACGAAGATGGCATCGACGCGTGGAAGGCGCGACAGCACACCGCGCCACTCGGCGAGCGCACGCTCGACCACCTCCGGCTTGTCGTATGCCCCATCGAGCGCCGGATACCAGATCCACACGTCCAGCCCGTACTCGTCCGCCAACCGCGACATGCCGATCATCATCTCCAGCTTCGGCAGCGGAAAATGCGGGCTGTCATCCGCGTCGTCGGAGCGCGGCGGGATCAGCTCGATCGCGTTGCAGCCAAACACCGCCAGGTCGCGGAGGTACTGTTCCCACGTGCGCAGGTCCCAGCCGTCATACGAATTCGTCTTTGGCCGATACCCAAGCTGATGGCCGCGGATGCGGTCGGCCGGCGCGGTCGCGATTTCCAGTGGCCCACGCAACTCCACCCTACCGCGCGACATACTCAGTGCTCGCAGCAACCGGCCAATGCCGAAGAGCACTCCTCGCGCGTCGTTGCCGCCGACGAGAATCGCCGGCGCAGCTTCTGCGGACTGAACAATGCGAAGCGTGTAGCCTTCGGCCGGAGGCTCGGATTGTGGCGGGGACAGCGCTTGAGCAATGGGCCCGGCGAACTCGGCCGCGGCCGACCGTTGGCCGACTGCGATCAGTGGGTGTTGCGGCTCGGTCAACCACTCGTGCGTCACCGACCAGCGAACTCCCGTCCGCTGTTCCACTTCCTCAACGAGCATCCGGACGGCATTGTGCTCCTGCTGCGACACGTTCGCCGGCGTAACCACGCGCGCATGCGTCAGGTCCAATGGCAATACAGATTGCGCAGCCCACGACAACGCACCACCACCGTACGCGCACGCAATGCACAAAACGACAAGCGTGCAGTACCGACGCCGAGAACGATGACTGGATACGGTGGGTGCTCTATTCGCATTGGTGCTTTCAACAGCACTCTCCAACAACCGCGACATTCGTGTATCCATGAGCTGCAATTCCCGAAGAGGCTGTTTCCCGATGCAGTCTAATCCGGGGGCGCGCGGGGGAATAGTCGCCTGGTTCAAATGGCTTCGCCGCAGGGAGCCTATCCGACGACTCACGTCACCCAACGACGCGAATCGGCACACCTGAAAAGCTCGATCACGGCTGACCAATGGCAGGTCCAATGCGTGTGCCGTGGCAGCGATCATGCGGTCCGGCATGCCATCCGGGTGTAATACTCGGGTGACGCGCCTGTCCACGAGTGTCACGACTCCGCGCGCCCGAGGAAAGCAGCCGCCGTCAACTGGCAAGTGTCCACACTTGTCGTGCGATCGGTCGACCTTACCGCAGCCGGGATATCTCGCGGAGGAATTCTGCTTCCAGGTCCGCCGGGGCGACGCCGAAGGCGGCGCGGAAATCGTCCAGTCGCTGTTCTGGGCTGTCCCATTGCAGGCGCGGCTTTTCGGCGAGCCTGCGCAAATAAGCTCGGTATTGCTCGGGCCTTTGGCGAATGAGGAAATAGGTGAGCGCCCACGCCTCGGCGTAGGCGTCCTCCGCGCGGCTTGAATCGCGGTCATTACAGCGCGTATCATCGGCGACCAGGCTCGACAGCGAATTGGCCGGCCGTCGCGCCACGTATTCTCGAAAACGGTTCAAGCGGTAGGTGTTGACCGCTCCGATTGTCCGCCAGCCCCTTCGGCTCGTCAGGTCGGGCGTCTCAAAATATTCAGCCAATCCCTCGCTCATCCATCGCGGGTTATCGGCATAGCGCGTTTGCAATCCGGCGTTGAACGCAAGTTGGTGCGTCGCTTCGTGAATAATCGTGGCGACCATGCGTTCGGCCTCAGGACGGCTGAGGATTTGATTGATGCCCGTGGTCGAGCCGCGGCGATCCCCCGGCCGTCGAAACGCTTCGATGCCGGACAGGTCGTACATGATCATGCGGTTCGAACGCTCGCTGTAAAAACCGATGATCGACCCGGCCGGGCCTCCCAGCTCTGAACGCGAGAAGCTGTCGAACGACGCCGCATCGGGGAAGACAATCGCCACGAGAGGAAATTCCTGCTCGTGCAAATCGAATCCCTTTTTGTCCCAGTAATTGTAGAAGGCCATGTGTAACCGTTCGAAGAGGCTGCCGCACCACTCGACATAGGCCCTGGAGGTATTGTGCAGGATGACATAGTGGGCCGTGTGATACGGGAGAAAACTGGCGGGTAGCTCGCCGAGGGCGCGACGGGCGATGTCCTCTGCTCTGAGCGCGTCGAATGCGGCGTCATCGGACGTTTGACCGGCGACCTCGCTGGCCTTCAAGGTCCAGAGCACGCCGTCGGTCGCCAAGAGCAGCATGCCGCCATCCTCGGCTGTAACTAATATGCGCCCGGCGACTTGTTGCCGCTGCCCGTCGCGAACGATCGTAACGTGGTCCAGTGCCGTGCTCGTCTGCGCCCGGCTCAACAGGCACAGGAGCAGCACGATCACGCGTAACTGCATTTCACGCTCCATGAACCCACCGTCGAGCAACGTACCACCCCGCTGCGACCATCGCCGCAATGACCGCCAGCTCCACCAGACAGATCGCCGCCACCTGGTCTTCAATGCCGTAATGTAACAGTCCGAAGATCTGGATCGAAAGCGTAGTCACCCCCGGCGGCACGACAAGGATGCTGGCGGCCAGCTCTCCCAGCGAAATAGCGAACGCCAAAAGCCAGGCGAGCGTCAAGGCGTGGAGTCGCTGTGGGAGTGCAATCCTCCAAAGTCGCGTCCAAGCGTTCGCCCCCTCGGTGGCCGCCACCTCCAGTGTCTCGCTGGGAACCGTGGCCAGCGCATGCCATACCACGAGCGTCGCGACCGGCAAGGAGCGGATCACCAGCGCCGCACACGGCGCCGCGATCGTCCGATCGTACAGATACACCAACAAGGGCACGCTCGACCGATTCATGAGCCAGATCAACGCCAGTCCCACGATCGGCGCGGGGATTGCCAAGCAAGCAGCCGCTGCGCCCCAGGCGAGCCACGTCCGCCGGCCGCCTCGCCCCGTTGCGCCTGCGGCAAGGGGCACCGCCAACGCGACGCAGATGGTGGCCGCCAGCACCGCCAACACTCCTGACCAGGCCAGCTCCTCGGCGAACCGCCCAGGGCTTTCAGCGATGATCGACAGGCATTTTTCCGGCGACCAACCGCGAATGCGTCGTGAACCTTCCGTCACCACCGTGACACCCGCCTTGAAGAACAAGCTGCCCACGGGAATCCCCACACCAACGACCGCGCAAAGCATCACGAGCGCTGCGATCGGCCACTTCGCTCGACGCATGCGAATGATAGGGCGCGGCGGCACGCGGCTGGCTCGCGCCGGGCGCACGAGGTAGCGACACACGACAAGGGCTGCCAAGACCAGAGTGACCGTGAAGACCGCGCCCGGTAACACCGAAAGCGGAGCGATGCCCGGTTCCGCACCAATCGCCAGCTCGGTATAAACCTCCTCGGCGTAGGTCCGCACCAGGAACAGGTCGGCGGCCGTCATTTCCCCGGCCGTGGTGATGGCGACCCATAGCGCGGCCACGCCGATCGCGCCAGCCGCTCGGCGGAGCGTCACGCGAAATAACACCTGAAGCGCCGTCCCATCGAGCAAGGCTTGCTCTTCAAGCTGAGGCTCGGCAAACCACACGCCGGCGCCGGCGATGAGCGCCACCCAGGGAACAGCCGCGACCGCGTGCACCCAAACTGCTCCGCGCCAGCCCGAAAGCAGCGCCTCCTGCGACCACGACAACGTAAACCATCCTTGTGGCCCTAGCGCAGCCTGCCAGGCCGCAGCGACAAGATACAGCGGAACGAAGAGCATCATCGCCAGAAGGAAGACTAGCGCGCGTCTCCCTGGCAGGTCAGTGCGAACAATCAAGAGCGCCAGCAAAGTGCCTGCCGGCACGCTCAGGGCCGTCACGGCCAGCGAAAGGCCCAAGGTATTGGCTGCCAGACGCGCGCTGCGCGGGTCGAAGAGAATTGCCGCCGCGACGACAGCCGCTCCCAGCGCCAGGCCGGAAATTGTGATAGCCGTGCGACCCCCTGCGCCGAGTTGATCCATGCTGCACGTCTAACACGCCGCGAATTTAAACCAGGCAAAGTAGTTTAACGTGACCAGCGTTGATCCGCCTGAAAGCCACTCGACGACTCGCGACCACGGCAAATGGCAATGGACCAGATTCAAATCAGTCAAGTGTCCAATCGGCGCGAACTTTGGCAGCGACCCGAGTTCTCAATGAACTCGACATACATAAATGGGGTGTGATACTTCCCCCTATCGCTTCAGACAGCGAGAGTTGCGGAGAACTCTACCGGGATTTCAGGACATTTGGTACGAAGTTTGCCCATTAACATTTATATTCGTCCGTGATTTTTTGGGGCGCTACGCGGCCAATAATTGATATAGAGCGGCTCGATATTTTGCTTTAGGGCCGCTCGCGGGCCAGTCGGGGGCATTCTGGTTTTTTGCCAGAAAGGAAAGGAGGGAGTCATGCATTGGGCATTACCAATCCGAATCGGTCTCCTGGGGTGCGCCATGATGGTGCTCGTTTCGGTGTGCAAGGTCGACGCCAAGGATCGCCGACCGGAGCCGGGCGCGAAGATTCAAAAGGAATTTGCTTATCGCGCGAGCACACTGACTGAGATGCCGGTGAAGAACACGAAGGGGGAGGAAATCGGGCATGTGGAAGAGCTAGTCATCGACATGCGCGATGGCCGAGTCCGGTATGGGATTCTGTCGTTCGGAGGATTCCTGGGTTTCGGTGACAAACTGTTTCCCATTCCTTGGAGCGAGCTGACGTTGCGTCACGACGAGCTGGACACCTATTTCATGGTGGATGTGAGTCGTGAGTTCTTGGCGCGCGTGCCGAGTTTCTCTCGGGACCAGTGGCCAAGCTTGACGATGGACTTCGCGAAGATGATCGACTCGCTGTTTCCCAAGCATGGAGGCACGGTCGTGGCCACGACAAAGGACTGGCTCGCCATGACCTATCTCGATGACGACGTTGAGCATTCGCACGCGGTGGCGTCGAATGCGAAGATCACTCGCGACGGCAAGGAGGCGCAGCTCGGCGATCTGAAGAAGGGTGATTTTGTAAACGTCACCACGGAGGAGCAAGCAGGGATCCGCGTGATCACGAAGATCGAGGCTCACACGACCGATGCATCTGGGCCGGTCGATGAAGCCCAGCCGGTTGAGGCGCCTGTTTCGACTCCGTGACCGGCGACGGAGCGCATCTTTCTGGGAGGCAGCCGGCTGTCCCGGCGATTGGAGACGTCGGGACAGCCGCGGCACGGAAGCCACTAACTGGGGCGCCCTGTGCGCCGATCACGCTTGGCGGAGTGCGCCTTTTGCAGCTTTTTTCGCAGGTGTGCGAACTTGGTGGCGGGCTTCCGTGCGATTGTACGATGCTGACGCGCCATAGTAATACCTCCAACCGCGGCAAACCTGGAGTCTAAGCCGGTGCTTTGTCAGGCCGCAGTCGCAGAATACGGTTCATGGCGCGGATGACGACGAAGATCGTCAGCGCCACGATCAAAAAGTCGACGACGTTATTGACGAACAGGCCGTAGCGAATCGACACCGCGGGAATCTCCGCTCCGGCCGCGTCCCGGCTGGCTTCTTTCAGCACGAATTGGAGATTTTTGAAGTCGACTCCCCCGAGCAACATTCCCAGCGGGGGCATGACGAGGTCATTCACCAGCGAGCTGACGATCTTATTGAACCCTGCTCCGATTATGATACCCACCGCCATATCGAGTGCGTTGCCCTTGAGAGCGAACTCCTTGAACTCTTGAAAGAACGCCATCGCAACGGCTCCTGCATTGTTGGACTTGAATGCTGGTTTCAGGCGACGTTTTCCACGCCGCCGTTACCTTGAATGGCGCCAGCCAGACGACTTATCGCGAGTCTGCCAAATTGGCACCAACAAGTCGATCGCAACTTCTCGACGTCGGAGACTGGAGAGTCGCCATTGGACCACAACTGCCGCAAGATAAATGGTTTACGCAGCCAACGGTCGGCTTGGCACACGGGTTGCCTTTGGAAACACGCGCGGGCGGCATATTCTGCAAAACTGGCAGTGATTGCTGGCGCGCCCCAGGCGACAAGGATCGAATCTCTGACGCCGCGGCTGCCAACATCTAAGCAAATCAGGAGAAACTCCCTTGGCAAAGCAAATGGTCTTTGACGACGAGGCTAGGCAGCCGTTGGCTGCAGGCATCTCGAAGCTGGCTCGCGCTGTGCGGAGTACATTGGGCCCGCGAGGCCGGAACGCCGTGCTCGACAAGGGATGGGGATCTCCCAAGATCACCAAGGACGGCGTGACGGTGGCCGAGGATGTCGAATTGGACGACCCGTATGAAAACCTCGGCGCCCAGCTTGTGAAAGAGGCGGCCAGCAAGACCAACGACGTGGCCGGGGATGGCACGACCACGGCCACCGTGCTGGCCGAGGCGATCTTCAAGGAGGGATTGAAGATGATCGCCGCCGGGGCCGACCCCATGGCGCTGTCTCGCGGAATCGGCAAGGCCACCGACGCAATCGTCGAGGCAATCGGCAAGCTGTCGATCAAGATCAACGAAAAAAACAAGAAGGAAATCACGCAGGTCGCCACGATCGCCGGCAACAACGACTCGTCGATCGGAGACGTGCTGGCCGACGCCTTCTTCAAAGTGGGCAAAGATGGCGTGATTACCGTCGAGGAAGGGCGGCACACCGAAACCAGCGTCGAGATCGTCGAGGGCATGCAGTTCGACCGCGGCTACCTGTCGCCACATTTCGTGACGAACCAGGACGAGCAGACGGTGGAGCTCGAGCGGTGCGCGATCCTCATTTACGAGGAGAAGATCACCAACGCCAAGAATCTCGTCCCCATCCTCGAAGCCGTCAGCAAGGCCAAGAAGCCGCTTTTAATCATCGCCGAAGACGTCGAGGGCGAAGCGCTGGCGACGCTCGTCGTGAACAAGATGCGAGGCATCTTGAACGTCTGCGCTGTCAAGGCGCCCGGGTATGGCGACCGCCGCAAGGCAATGCTGGGCGATATTGCAGCCGTGACCGGCGGCACCGCCATCTTCAAGGACCTTGGCATCTCGCTCGACTCGATCAAGCTTTCCGATCTGGGCGGCGCGAAGAAGATCATTGTCACGGCCGAAAATACGACGGTCGTCGCTGGCGAAGGGAAGAAATCGGATATCGACGGTCGCGTGGCGCAGATCCGCAGCGAGATCGAAGTGACCGACAGCGATTACGACCGCGAGAAGCTCCAGGAGCGGCTGGCCAAGCTGGCCGGCGGAGTCGCGCAGATCAATTGCGGGGCCGCCACGGAAACCGAAATGAAGGAGCGCAAGGTACTCATCGAAGACGCCAAAGCGGCCACGCAGGCCGCATTGGAAGAAGGAATCGTGCCGGGTGGTGGCGTGGCGCTGATTCGTTCTGAAAAGGCACTCGAGAAACTGGAGCTGAAGGGAGACGAACAGCTCGGCGTGAGCATCATTCGCAACGTGCTCGATTATCCGCTCCGCTACATCGCCGCCAACGCCGGCTACGATGGCCCGGTGGTGGTAAACCGCGTGCGACAACAGAAGAGCAAGAACGAAGGATTCGACGCGGACAAAGGCGCCTATTGCGACCTCGTGACCGCCGGCATCATCGACCCCGCGAAGGTCGTGCGGACGGCGCTGCAAAATGCCGCGAGCGTGGCGTCGCTCTTGCTGACCACCGAATCGCTGGTTACTGAGATTCCCAAGGAAGAGGAAGAGCCCATGGCCGGGCACCACGACGACCATGGCATGGGCGGCATGGGTGGAATGGGAGGCATGGGGATGGGTGGCATGGGCGGCATGGACATGTGATCCATAAGTCGACGTTCACGGAAATAACATACGAGGTCAACGAAAACCACAATCAGAGGAATCTGTCATGGCCAAAGATCTGAAACTCCGACCGCTGGATGATCGCGTGGTCGTCGAACCGCTCGAGGCCGAGGAAATGACCGCCGGGGGAATCGTGCTGCCCGACACGGCCAAGGAAAAACCTCAGCGCGGGACCGTGCTGTCGATTGGACCCGGCAAGTTGCTCGACAGCGGCGAGCGTGGCACGCTTTCAGTCTCGGTGGGAGACGAAGTGATTTTTGGGAAGTACAGTGGCAGCGATATCGAGGTCGACGGCCGCGACGTCAAGATTCTCCGCGAGACCGATATCTTGGCCAAGGTGATTGGGTGATGCAACAATGGACATCCTAAGCCGGTCAGTGATTCAGACCGAGAGAATCCGCAGATGACGCAGATTTCGCAGATGAATTTCGGTGCCTGTGACGGCAAGGGATGCGATGCGAATTTGTAACTGCTTCAGTCTCCGATCTGCGGAATCTGCGCAATCTGTGGATTGATCTATAAATCTCAATCAGGAGCCATACACGTGGCGAAACAATTGCTTTTTGACGATCTGGCGCGGGCCAAGATGCTCCGCGGCGTGGACAAGCTTGCCGATGCCGTGGCGATCACCATGGGCCCGACGGGTCGCAACGTGATCATCGACAAGTCATTCGGCGGGCCCACCGTCACCAAGGACGGAGTGACCGTCAGCAAGGAGATCGAACTGGAAGACCGCTTCGAAAACATGGGCGCGAAGCTCGTGAACGAAGTGGCCTCTAAAACCTCCGACGTCGCGGGGGACGGCACCACGACGGCCACCGTGCTGGCGCGGGCGATCTTCAAGGAAGGAGCGCGGAACGTGGCAGCCGGAAGCAACCCGATGGCGCTGCGGCGCGGGATCGAGAAGGCGGTGGACGCGGCGGTTGAGCACTTGAAGGAGATGGCCAAGCCCGTCTCCAGCAAGACCGAGATCGCTCAGATCGGCGCTATCAGCGCCAACAATGACAACGAAATCGGCACGCTCTTGGCCGACGCGATGGAAAAGGTGGGCAAAGACGGCGTCATCACCGTCGAGGAAGGCAAGACAACCGAGACGACACTTGAGCTGGTCGAAGGCATGCAGTTCGACAAGGGGTATTTGTCCCCCTATTTCGTCAACAAACCGGCCGAAATGGAGTGCGAGCTGGGCGACGCCCACGTGCTGATTCACGAGAAGAAGATCAGCAATCTGCGCTCCTTCATTCCGCTCTTGGAGCAAATCAGCCGCTCGGGCAAGCCGCTTTTGGTCATCGCAGAGGACGTGGAAGGCGAGGCGCTGGCGGCGTTGGTGGTCAACCGGTTGCGTGGCGTGTTGAATGTCTGCGCTGTCAAGGCGCCCGGATTCGGCGACCGCCGCAAGGCGATGCTGCAGGACATCGCGATTCTGACCGGCGGGACCTTCATCAGCGAAGACCTGGGACTTCAGCTTGAAAACCTGAAGCTCGAGCAGCTCGGTCGCGCCAAGCAGATCAAGGTCGACAAGAACGCCACGACGCTCATTCAGGGCGCCGGCAAAACGGCGGACATCCAGAACCGCATCCAGCAGATTCGCAATCAGATCGAGGCCACCGAAAGCGAATACGACCGCGAGAAGTTCCAGGAGCGGCTGGCGAAGCTGACCGGCGGCGTGGCGATCATTTCGGTCGGGGCCGGAACCGAAACCGACATGAAGCAGAAGAAGGCACGCGTCGAGGATGCGCTGCACGCCACGCGCGCCGCGGTCGAGGAGGGTATTCTTCCAGGCGGCGGCGTGGCACTGTTGCGCTGTAAGGAAGCCGTCGAGCAGGTGCGCGACAAGGTGCGCGGCGACGAAAAGATCGGCGCTTCGATTGTCTTGCACGCGCTGGAGTCTCCGCTGCGACAAATCGCCGACAACTGCGGTGTCGACGGTTCGGTCGTCGCCGATGAAGTGAGCCAGAAGCCGACCAATACCGGATACGACGCCAATGGTCGCACGTATGCGGACATGCTAAAGGCCGGGATCATCGATCCTTTGAAAGTGGTGCGAACCGCCCTGAGCAATGCCGCGAGCATCGCCGCGCTGATGCTCACCACGGAGGCACTCGTCACCAATTTCGACAAGGACGACAAGAAGCAGAAAAAGCTCATCGAAGGAGCAATTCGCTAGAGCGCGGCGATCCCGAATCCGCTGAGTAGATCCGCAGCTTTCGCAGATGACGCAGATAGGATGAGGGAATGCAGCATGTCGCGAGCAACGCCATTTGTTGCTTTGATTTATTAACCGCGTCCTCTGCGGTTCAGTCGTCCGTGTGGCAATCCGAGCCGGTTGTCACTTCCCGCATCTCCAGCAGTGAGCCGATTACTTTAGAGAAATCTGCGTCATCCGCGGTCATTTTCCGTGGCTGGCTCTGCGGCTCGCGGAGAGGAAACTGGCCATCGCGCCAAGTGGCCGATTAGTCTATAATTGACGTACGCCACGTCGTTTGACTCGAACTATGGCCACCATGGCGGCAAAACGCGACTACTACGAGGTGCTGGGGGTCGAGCGAACCGCGTCGGCCGACGGCGTGTCCGCCGCTTATCGCAAGCTGGCGATCAAATATCACCCGGACAAAAATCCCGGTGATGAGGAGGCGATTTCGCGGTTCAAGGAGTCCGCCGAGGCGTTCGAGGTGCTGGGCGATCCCGAAAAACGCGCCCGATACGACCGCTACGGCCACGCGGCGTTCGAGGGAGCCGCGGGCGGCGCTCGCCATTTCACGGACGTCAACGAGATCTTCGAGGCCTTCGGCGACATCTTTGGCGATAGCGTCTTCGGCGACTTGTTTGGTCGTGGTGGCCGGCGTCGCTCTGGGGTGCACAGGGGAGCGGACGTCAAGTGCCAGGTGACGCTCGATCTGATCGAGGCTGCGCGCGGCGCGAGCAAGACAGTGCGCTTCGAGCGGCACGCGGTATGCGCAACCTGTCAAGGGTCCGGCGCAAAGCCGGGCAGCAAGCCCGAAAAATGCCGCTATTGCGGGGGGCGCGGCCAAGTCGTGCAGTCCAGCGGCTTTTTTCGAATGCAGACGACTTGCCCGTCTTGCCGCGGTGCGGGCTCGGTCATCAAGGAGCCCTGCGCCGCCTGCCGCGCGCAGGGAGTGGTGCTGGAACGCGTCGCGCGCGAAATCCGCATCCCCGCCGGCGTCGACAATGACATGCGGCTGCGAATCGAGGGGGAAGGCGAACCGAGTCCCAACGGCGGCCCACGCGGCGACTGCTACTGCTTCGTTCGCGTCCATGAACATCCGCTGTTTCAGCGAGACGGACAGCACCTTATCTGCAGTGTTCCGATTACCTACTCGCAAGCGGCCCTTGGGGCCACGATCGAGGTTCCCACGCTCGACGGGCCAGACGAACTCTCGGTTCCACCCGGCACGCAGAGCGGCGAGGTGTTCAAACTTTCTGGTCGTGGCATGCGCGACCCGCGCCGCCGCGGCGTGGGCGACCTGTTGGTTCAGGTCCACATCGAGGTACCGAAAAAGCTGGACGAGCGACAGCAGGAGCTGCTGCGCGAGCTGGCCGAGCTGGAACACGCGCACGTGAGTCCGCATCGCAAGAACTTTTTTGAAAAGGTGCGCGAATTTTTCAGCACGTCTGACGAAGCGCGACAAACGGAGAGCTGAACGTGGAAGGCAACTCACCGGCGGATGTGAAACGAGACACGGGCGCGACGCGGAGCGAGACGGCCAGCGACGCCGATGCCGGCCGCACGAACGGAGAGGCGGCGCTCGAGCAGTTGCGCCAAGAGCTCGATTCAGCCAACGACCGTGCGCTGCGCGCTCAGGCCGAGTTGGAAAACTATCGCCGCCGCGCGCGGCGCGAGCTGGAAGACGAGCGCCGCTGGGCAGCCTTGCCGTTGATCCGTGATTTGCTGCCGGTGCTGGACAATGTTGGCCGTGCGATCGACGCGGCCCAGAAGGCCCCTGAATCGGAGACATTGCTCGAAGGTTTTAAGATGGTGAGTCAACAGTTGGACCGGTTGCTGGAAGCGCATCAGTGCCGGCGGATCGAGGCGCTCCACCGGCCGTTCGATCCCCACCTGCACCAGGCCATTTCGCAGCAGCCGAGCGATGAGTACCCCGCCAGCACGGTCGTCGCGGTCGTGCAGAACGGATTCCAGTTGCACGATCGCGTGATCCGGCCCAGCCAGGTCATCGTCGCCACGGCACCTCCGTCGGAGCGCGACGCGCCGAAAACGTAATTCACCTCTCCGCGCCGGTCGCATTCACGCGACTCGGCTCACAGAGGCTCAGTTAGAGAGATACCGAGGAGGCATGTGCATGCCGACATACGATTACCAGTGTGATGCGTGCGGCCACAAGTTCGAGCTCTTCCAGTCGATTACCGAACCAGCCAAACGCAACTGCCCCGAGTGCAAGAAGCGCAAGCTGCGCCGCCTGTTCGGCACCGGAGCCGCGATCGTCTTTCGCGGCTCGGGCTTTTATAAGACCGACTATCGCAGCGAATCGTACAAGAAGCAGGCGGCCGCCGATGCCAAGCCATCGAGCGACACGAAGGCGGCCGCGGACAGCTCGACCAATGGCAAGGCGGCCGCGGACGGCGAGAAAAAGTCGAAGTCGAGCTCCAAGTCGAAATCCACTGATTCCTGATCCGCCGATTCCGCGCAATCGCGCGACGATGCGAACATGACAGCCCTGCCGCGCTGTCCGGTTTGTCGAGCAAACGTCGACCCGGAAACGACGCCGGCCATGCCCTTCTGCAGCGAGCGCTGCCGGCAGATCGACCTCGGGCGGTGGCTCGACGAGCGCTACACCATTCCACTGCCCGACATGGACGACGAGCGCGACGCCGACGCCCCGCCGGCGGAGTAGCCGCTTGAGAGCCGAAACAGTTTGGCAGAACCTTCCCGGCTCGGCGGCGAGCGGGGCGGTCTGAGCCCCCCGGTCGATTCGCTCGTGTGCCACTGGCTCTGCCAGTGCTTCGATGTGCCTCGATCGACCGCTGGGTGGCCGGGTGGCCCGGACGGCTATGCTGACCGGCGGCGCAGCCGCAAAAGGCTCTGCGTGCGGCGTTGACTCGCAAGAAAACCTCTTGTGCCTTCGGCACCCAGTCAGCGAAGCTGTCCGGGCCATCCCGCGTTCTTGGCAGCGCCGCGGGGTGACCCCTATAATGCCGCCTCGTACCTATTAACTTATGGCCAGGGGACGGAGCACATCATGGCGGATGATCGCGGTCCCGTGCGCGAAATTGCCTGGGTAGAGGTATTCCCCTGGTTGAGCTTGCTGCGCGCGATTCGCGTGGCGCTCGATATCCGCAAGCTGCTGGTCGCCGCGGTCGGGCTGCTCTTGATGGCCGCCGGCTGGTGGGCGCTGGCTGGCGTGTTTTCGGGCAGCAACGACGAATGGCTTCTAGATCATCGCGAGCAATATCGAGCGTGGCCATGGGAATGGTCTGGCGAGGGTGGCTGGCTGATGACCTTGCCCCTGCGGCGTGCGGCCGCGGATCATGGTCTGGCGGAAAACTGGCTTACGCGCAACCCGGTGTTCGAGGCGTGGGAGACGTTGTCTCGGCCGCTGCGCGAATTATTCCGCTGGGACCTGACGCGCACGTCATTTGCCTTTGTGCTCTTGGCGGCGCTTTGGACGGTTCTGGTGTGGACGGCTTGCGGCGGCATCATTACTCGTCTGGCCGCCGTGGAGCTGTCGCAGGATGAGCGCTGCGGACTGGGCGCGGCGGCGCGGCATGTTCGCGCGAGGTGGACGTCGTATGCCTGGGCGCCCTTGCTCCCGGTCGTGATAGCGCTCGTGGTGGGGCTGCTTTGGTTCTTGCCCGGTCTGGTCGTTCGCTACGATGCCGGCCTGGTCGTGGGGGGAATTGGCTGGGGCCTGGTGTTATTGGCGGGGCTTTTTCTGGCCGCGCTCGCCGTGGGGTTGGCGCTGGGCTGGCCTCTGATGTGGGCCACCGTGAGCGTCGAGGGGACCGATGCCTTTGACGCGATCAGCCGTTCGTACAGCTACGTCTTTCAGCGGCCGTTGCACTATGCCTTCTACGCGCTTGTTGCCACAATCCTGGGCGTGCTGGGCTGGCTGTTCGTGGCGGTATTCGCGGCGGCGGTCGTGCATCTGGCCGCATGGACGGTGAGCTGGGGCGGCGGCTCGGCGCGGATGCGGGACGTGATGGCTGAGGTCACCACGGAGACACGGAGTCACGGAGAAGAGGTGGTAAAGATACGAACTGAGCCATGGTGGGCGGTTTTGCAGGCAAATCGTTTGGCCGAGGACGCTTCCGACGACCCACAAAGCGGCTTGTCGAGCCTCGGCCGCTTCGGCGTGGAGCTCATCGGCTGGTGGATTCGCCTGGTGAAGCTGGTGGCGATGGGTTTCACATACAGCTTCTTTTGGACTACCGCGACCGCCGTCTATCTCTTGTTGAGGTACGATGCCGACAGCACCGAGACCGACGAGTTGTTTGTTGAAGAAGGCGAAGAGCGGTACGGCCTGCCGCCACTGGTGACCGACGACTCAGGCGTGCCCGTCGTCGACGAAGTGGACGACGAGCCGGAACGCGCTGCCGATGCATCCACCACGGAGGCACGGAGCCACGGAGACGACAATGGTTGAAGGAGATCGCTGCTCCGGCGGCACTACGACACGATGTCGAAAAATGCACCCCAGCCACGCGTGACGAAACCACCACGGCGAGCCGGGGGTTTATCCCCCCCGCGTGCCGGACCGCCGGCATAAAGCCGGCGGCTCGCTGGTATGGTTAGAGCTCCTAAAGCGTTTTCAGATACTCCATTACCGCGCGCTTTTCGTCGTCGTCCAGCACGTCGGGGAAGAGATGTCCTTGGGAACTTTTCCCAAAAAGGCGCGTGTCGAAGACGGTGCGCTTCTGCTTGGCGGACTTGATTCCCTCGGGCAGGTCGCTGTATTCGGTCACTTCGAGGCCGACCTTCTGTTGGTCATAGCCGTCTTCGGTCCGCTGCCACACGACCGGGCGCTTTTCCGGGTAGAACAGGTGATAAAGGGTCGGCACCGAGCCGTTGTGCAGGTAGGGGGCCGAAGCCCAAATGCCCACCAGCGGCTGGGCGATGTATCCGCCCGGGTCGTGGATCGACTTTTTCTCGCCGTAGTTCGAGAACCAACTTATCTCGTACGAGGCGCGCATCTCGGGGGTGAGCGAATCGAGCCGCGCGCGGTCCGTGCCCACTTCATCCAATGGGACGATCTTGCCCGGCCAGTCGACCGTTGGGCTGTATGTGCCATGGCACTCGGAGCAGGTGTTGTTGAAAAGTTCCTGGCCCTTGGCCGCCAATTCTCGATCGATCGCCCATGGGTATTGGGGAGGTAAGAGCGATTCCATCCAAGTGTAAATCTCCTGGAAATCGGCCTCGGCTTTGTGGAACGCCTCGGGTCCGTTCGAGGGGGCCATCATGAATTGCATCAGTGCGCGGTGCCCCTTGCCGGCGAACCCGTCGGCATAAAGATACGTCTTGTATTTCACGTTCCACCAGGGTGGCGCGTCGTGGTCATTGTGCACCATTTTGGGCATCGGCGCATCCGCGTTGAAGTTAAGATCGGGGTCGCGATAAGCGCCCAAGAGAACGCCGAAGATGATGGCGTTGGTGGTGCCGTTGGAGCCGCCAAGCGGGATGAAGAGGCTGCCGGCTTCTTCGGCGCGGACTGGGCGTCCCAGGTGCTTCTTGGTCTGATAGATTTCTTCGGAGAGAGTGGCCAGCGCGAAGTGCGTATTTGGCAGACCCGGGATCACCTTGCCGGCGACCTTGCCACCGTGACACGATAAGCAGTTGATGGCCCAGCCCGCTTTGCCGTCGCTGGCATATTGCATGGGGATTCCACCTTCGCGACCCGGAGCTTCGGTCAGCCCGTAGCGCGACAGCGTCATTTGCCGGCGGCGGTCGGGCGAGGCATTCTCCGCCTCGCTCCGCAACGGCTCTTCCCAGCAAGTCCAGAGTGAATCAAATATTTCCTGATCGACGTTCGAGGGAACGAACGCCTTGGAGATCAACAGCTCGTAGCCGCGGCCCACATCGGCCACGAGCGCCAGCTCGCTTGTGTCACCGGCGGCCGCGAAAGGTGTGACGACCAACAAGATGAGCATCGTTGCCAACGAGCGTCGCTGTGACATAGTCGTTCTCCCATCATGAAAGCGGGAAATTGAGAGCGGTGAGTGGTCGTCTAGCCAATGACGATGGTTAGCTAGCGAACCTATCTGCGAATCTTACAGAACCAACGGGCGTAATGCAAGTAAATTCGGCAGCTTACGTCCTGACGACCTTCCGCCGAGAAATCAATGCCCCATCGGCAATTGCCTCGGCTCGTTCGTGGTATTTTCCTGGCTGGTGTGGATAAGGAAAATGGCACTCACGGCAGTTCGAACCAATTAGGATCATCGCGATGGGACTCGACATTCTCCGCTTGGATACGAAATCGGGGGGCGTCCAGGGAGTTCTGACAGCGCTGCGGCAGCGGACTGCCGAGCAGGCCGGCGTGACAAGCGAAGCGAGCGATCGACGCACGATCGAGGTCTTTGGGCGTGCCATGGCGCCAAGCGAAGTCGTCGAGACGATCTGCCGCGAGGTGCGCGAGCACGGTCTGGCCGCCGTGCTGGACTATTCGCGCCGCATCGACCGCGCGGAGCTGTCCGCCGATCGGCTCCGCGTGTCGAAATCGGAGCTGGAGGCAGCGCATGCCATCGTGCCGAAGGAGTTTCTCGAAACCGTGCGCAGGATACGCGACAACGTGCTGCGGTTTCAGTGCGCCCTCTTGCCGCGTGACGTGCGCATCGAGCTGCCGCGCGGCGCGTACTTGATCGAGCGGTATCAGCCGCTGGCGCGAGTGGGTGTTTGCGTTCCGGGCGGGGCGGCGGCGTATCCATCGACCGTGCTGATGACGGCCGTGCTCGCCCAAGCGGCTGGCGTCTGCGAGTTGGCGATCGTGGCGCCGCCGACACCTACCGGCGCCAACAATCGCGAGGTGCTGGCCACATGCCACGAGCTGGGAATCACCGAGGTCTACCGAATTGGCGGAGCGCAGGGCGTGGCGGCGCTCGCGTACGGGATCGAGGGGGTGCCGCGCGTCGATAAGATCGTTGGGCCGGGCAACGTGTTCGTGGCTCTGGCGAAGAAGTACGTCTATGGCGAGGTGGACATCGACGCGATCGCCGGTCCCAGCGAGGTGGTGATCGTGGCCGATGAGTCGGCGCGGGCCGATTGGGTGGCGGCCGACCTGATCGCGCAGGCCGAGCACGCGCCGGGAGTGAGCATCTTAATCGCGTGGAGCCGTTCGCTATTGGACGAGACGGCCGTCGCGCTGGAGCGACAGCTTAGAGAGCTGGCGCGCGGCGAGCTGGCGCGCGCCAGCTTGGAGAGTTTTGGTGCGCTGGTGCTCGCGCGCAATTCGAGCGAGGCGATCGAGCTCGCCAACACAATCGCTCCAGAACATTTGCACCTGGCGGTGGAAAACGCCGAGCGAGTGCTCAGCGACGTGGTGCATGCCGGAGCGGTGTTTATCGGGCACGACTCGCCGGTGGCCGTGGGGGATTATGTAGCCGGGCCGTCGCACGTGTTACCCACCGGGGGCACCGCGCGGTTCGCCAGCGGGCTGTCGGCGCTCGACTTCCTGCGGCGCTCCAGCGTGATATGTTTCAGCAAGGAGACGCTGCGCGAGGCGGCCGGCGACGTGGGACGCATGGCGGACGTGGAAGGTTTGACGGCGCACCGCGCGAGCGTCGATCGGCGGCTGGAGTGAGCCCGTACGCTGAGAGTTGATCCTGCTTGTAAGGCAACGGAGGCCCACGCGGTCGTGGACCCCGACGTGACTCGCACCCCATCCCCCGCGCAGGGCGACCGAAAAAAACGCGCCTTGAGCATGGCGCTAGCCCAAGTTAGAGGGTTTGCTACCATTTTCGATTTTTTTCGACAGGAAATCGAGCGCAAGTGCTTTGGTGATGGAGCGACGGGCGGCGAATCGCGATGTAGTGAAGACCTAATGGCTTG
>Ga0187892_10000360_pt1 | contig 121204 bp, 109 predicted proteins | sample MA1701073metaG_FD_139345 | JGI IMG/M metagenome (GOLD analysis project Ga0187892, IMG submission 139345) | Bio-ooze microbial communities from a basaltic lava cave in the Kipuka Kanohina Cave System on the Island of Hawaii, USA - MA170107-3 metaG ... | reverse complement strand
CTAAGCCTTTTTGGGGCCATCGAATCCCCCCCTTTATTAGTTCCGCCACTCTAACATTTGATAGGAGGTAGGCAACCTGCTCCGTCTGACCGTCTGACACAGAACACAAAGGCGGCACGAAAACCGCTATGCCACGTTCGAGTATTTCTTGAACTCCATCCGCGAGATGGCGCGGCAGTGGACCTCGTCGGGGCCGTCGGCGAGGCGGAGAGTGCGGATATGCGCGTAAGCGAGCGCGAGGCCGAAGTCGCTGGTCACGCCGGCGCCGCCATGGGCCTGGATGGCGTCGTCGATGATGCGGAGCGCCATGCGCGGCGCGGCGACCTTGATCATGGCGATTTCGCCCTGCGCCGCCTTGTTGCCCACGTTGTCCATCATCCAAGCGGCCTTGAGCGTCAAAAGCCGCGACATTTCGATGTCGATGCGGGCTTCGGCGACCCGGCTCTCCCAAATCGAATGTTTGTAGATCGGCTTGCCGAAGGCTTCGCGCGTCAGAATGCGCTTGACCATTTTTTCGAGCGCGACTTCGGCCGCGCCGATCGTGCGCATGCAGTGATGGATGCGTCCGGGACCTAAGCGCCCCTGCGCGATCTCGAAGCCGCGGCCCTCGCCCAAGAGCATGTTATCCTTCGGCACACGGACATTGTCGAGTTCGACCTCCATATGCCCGTGCGGGGCGTCGTCATAGCCGAAGACCGGGAGATGCCGGACGATCTTGACGCCCTTGGTTCCGGCGGGAACGAGAATCATCGATTGCTGCTTGTGGGTCTCCGCCCTCCGGTCGGTCTTGCCCATCACGATGTAGATCTTGCAGCGCGGATCGCCCGCCCCTGACGACCACCATTTGCGGCCGTTGATGACGTAATCGTCGCCGTCGCGGCGGATGTCAGTCTCGATGTTGGTCGCGTCCGATGAGGCAACCTGCGGCTCGGTCATGAGGAACGCCGAGCGGATCTTTCCGTCGAGCAAGGGCTTCAGCCACTCCTCCTGCTGCTCGGGGCTGCCGTATTTCATCAGCACTTCCATATTGCCGGTGTCGGGCGCGGCGCAGTTGAAGACCTCCGGCGCGATCGCCGCGCGGCCCATCAGCTCGGCGAGCGGCGCATAGTCGAGATTGGAAAGTCCCGCCCCCCACTTCTTGTCGGGATGGAAGAGATTCCAGAGCCCTTCAGCCTTCGCCTTCGCCTTCAACTCCTCGATGACCGGCGGAACCTGCCAGCGTTTCTCGCCGAAGTCTTTGAGCTGGCGCTCATAAATCTCGGCGCCGTCATAGACGTGCCGGTCCATGAACGCCGAAATGCGGCCAAGATAATCCTTGCAGCGATCCGAGTAGGCGAAATCCATGGCGGGCTCCTCTGTCGCCGCGACCATAGCGCGATGATCGGCGCACGAAAGCGCGGCGCGCAGGTCAGAGCCGGTCGGCGTGCGCGCGCGCCCAGGCGATCATGAGTTCATTGTTCGGCGATCCCCAGGCCGCTCGGTAGGCGGCCCCCGCGACCGCCGGCCAGTTGAGCGATGGGTTCGCCGTCGTGCCGACATCGGCGGTTCCGCCATTGGCGCGATAATCGTCCGGGCTCGTCGACACGATGCGCGCGTATTTCTTCGATTTCACAATTCGGGTGTCGGGGGCGAGCGCGCGCGCGATCTCGGCGTCGCCGAGCTGGGCGGTCGAGCGATAGGGTACGCCGTCGAGCTCGACCGTCACGCCGTTGCGGAAAGTATAAACCTCATAGGCGCCGTCTTCGGGCAGAATGTCTTCGAGCACGACTCCGGAGACCGGGAACTGGCCGCCGGACTGGGTGCGCACGCGTTCGAACAGCCGTCCTCGACAGGTCGCATTGTCTTTTCCGATCGCCCGGCAGCTCGAAAAGATCCATTGCGCGAGCTGCTCCGGCGACGGATCAAGCAGTATGACTTTCGCGCTCCGCGTCGTCCGGTCGGAATTAGTCCGCGAATACTCGCACAAAGTCAGCGGCAGCCGCTCCCACGCGGGAAACTCCGTAGGCGAACATACTTGCTCCATGTAGCGGGCTCGCGCGAGCGGATCGGCGATTTCCGCCGCGAACGCCTGTTCTTCCTCGGTCGGCAGTATTATCGGGCCGCCGCCGCAGGGCTCGCGCAGCGGCGGCGTGTCGGCTGGTTCTCCGCCGCAGCCCCCTGCAGGTGCAGCCGGTGGGCCCGTTGACTCTTCGGCGGCCGGTTTGTCGGTTTCACAGGCTGAAAGCTGGAGCGCTGCTGCCGCAACGCCGGCGCAGATTGCAAGTCGCATCAAACCCCCTCCCCGATTTCGACCAACCTACCGCCGCACACGAAAGAAATCCCGGAGAAGCGTCGCCGACTCCTCCGCGAGCGGTCCCGCGATGATCTCCGGACGCCAGTGGCATGTCGGCTGATCGAAGAATTTCGGACCATGCCAGACGGCGCCGCCTTTGGGATCCTTGGCCGCGATGACAAGCCTTGCGATGCGGGCGTGGGCGATCGCGCCGGCGCACATCGCGCACGGTTCGAGCGTTGCAAAAAGCGTCGCGCCGGTGAGCCGATAATTGCCGAGCCTTTCCGCCGCCGCCCTGATGGCGCGGATTTCGGCATGCGCGGTCGGATCGTGCAATGCGATCGGCGCGTTACCCGTCGTTGCCAGGACCTCGCCGTCGACGCCGACCAGCACGGCGCCGATGGGCGCCTCGCCCTCGGCGGCCGCAGCCCGCGCCTTATCGAGCGCCAACGCCATGAAGTCCGCGTCCGTCATCCCGCTGTCCTTATCCCGGCCGGCCAAGGGCGGCAAAAGGGGAACCAGCATTCTCCGGATTTGTTGGGCTTTTGGAGCTGCCGGATGGCGAACGAACTCGAACTCAACGAGGACAGGAAATTCCAGGAGGGCTTTTGGCGACTTCAAAGGCTTGCGTGGGGGATTTTCCTCGTCCTGATCATGCTCGCCCTCCTCGGACTTACCGGGCGAGGCGGCGCCTTTGCGCGCGCCGTCGCGGATAGCGGCGCCAACAGCGTCGATTACCCGAAGGTCTCGCGTTTCGCCGCGCGGGACGAGTTCAACATTCGCATCGTTTCGGAGACCGGCTCGGCCGAATTGGGCTTCGATCAGACCTTTCACGATCTCTACGAGATCGAGAGCATCGACCCCGCTCCGATCCGGGCCACCGGCGATTCGTTCGGGGTTCGCTACGAGCTCGATCTCGCGCCGCGCGAGGAGGCAGAGATCGTGGTGCGCGCAAGAGCGAGGAGGCTGGCCATGGGGCAAGCCATGCAGCTCGACCTTGACGGAGAACCGGTGTCGGTGCGGCCGCTCATTCTGCCCTGAGGCTCTATGGAAACGATCCTGCGCGGCGCCGCGATCTATGTCGTCCTCCTCGTCGTCATGCGGTTCGCCGGGCGGCGCACCTTCGCCGAAATGACCGCATTCGATCTTGTGCTCATTCTGATCGTTTCCGAGACGACGCAGCAGGGGCTCGGCGGCGACGACTATTCCATCACCAACGCCACTTTGCTCATCGTAACTCTGGTCACCATCGACATCGCTTTCTCGCACTTGAAACGCGCGTCGTCCGCCGCCGACAAATGGCTCGATGGACGGCCGACGCTATTGGTGGCGAAGGGCGAACCCGATCTGAAGGCGCTTAATAAATCCCGCGTGGCGATCGACGAAATTCTGGAATCGGCGCGCCAGTCGCAGGGGCTCGAACGCCTCAGTCAGATCAAATACGCGGTCCTTGAAGTCGATGGCCGCATCAGCGTGATACCCGCCGAAGCTGCGCGCTAAAACCGGAGGCTCACATGCTCGAATTCGCCAAACGCCGAGCGGACGACGGCGCGGCTGCAATCCTCCTCGGAGCGATCGCCGGCGCCGCCGGGACGGTCGCCATGACGGCGGCCATGCGCCGCATTCAGGCGCGGCTTCCCCAAGATGACCGCTATCCCTTGCCGCCGCGCGAAATCGTCGAGAGCGGATTGCGGAAGGCCGGCGCGGAGGCGCCCGAAGGCTCGATGCGCAGCGCCTCGGTTGCAGCCCATTTCGCCTATGGCGCAGCGTGCGGCGCGCTTTATTCCGCGTTGACGCACAAGGGCTCGTTGCGCTCCGGGAGCGCCTATGGATTGCTGGTGTGGGCGGCGAGCTATTTCGGCTGGCTTCCCGCCGCCGGCCTCCTGCGGCCGGCACACACCCATCCCCTTAGCCGCAATCTCCTGATGACAGCGGCTCATGCGGTTTGGGGCGCAGCGACGGCCGGCGTCCTCAATGAGCTGCGCGCCGCGCGAAAGACCGCCTTCGGCGACGGTCCTCTGAAAGACGCCGAAGGGGCCTGAACGCCTGATCAGCCAACTCGGGTCCGAACGCCGTGTTAGGATCAAGCGCGCGCGCCGCGCTTTCGTGTCGGCTTCTTGTCGCGGTGAGCCTCGTAATAGCTGCGCAGCACCGCGTTCATGCGCGTCAGATGCCCCGACCCCTGTGCCCGAAACCATTCGAGCACGTCGCTGTCGAGGCGGAGATGAACGGAGGTCTTCTCGGGAGGCACGAAGGGCCGCGCGTTCTCCCAGAAGCCCGGCGTCACGTCGAATGTCGGTGCGTCAGGACGAGGATCGCGGATTTCGCCGCGAGCTTCCATAGCGTTCAGCTCTTCGAGCGTAACGCGCCTGAGCCTTCGCTTTGCTTTTCTCATTGAGCTTCCATGCCGTAATCAGACGCCGCGTTCGGCGAAAACGGGCTCGTACCAAACACCTTTGACCAGCCCGATGGCGTTGAACCGTTTCTCGCCATAGTCGCGAGGGTCCTCCCAAATCTCCACGTTCTCCGGGTCGTTAAACATCCGCGCAGCCCGGAGCAGGTCGACGCCTCGTTCCTCCCAGATTTCCTCGCGCTTACCTTCATCCCAATCGAAATCCATCGGCCTGCCTCTAGAGTTGCGCGCAGCGCACTCCGATTGGAGGCGGGTATCAGCGGCGTCGCAACTCTGCTTTCGTGTGCGCCGCAGCGCGGAATAGGCAGGTATAGCCGCAGCCACCTATGTACACAAGTGTGGACACAGTGTCAACCATATTCGACAGGGCGCTAATTGGATGCAGGTCGGCGGGCTTCGCGGAAGGGCTTCTCTGCCAGGCAGAAAGCGGTGACGCCGGCGAGCCGGTTATTCGGAAAAATCGCGGCGCGTTCGAAATCATGGATCGCGACGAGCGCCGAGTTGAGCCAGCGCGGCGCAGCTTTGAGCGCGCTCGCCGTCGCTGGCTTGTCGCCCTTGAACGCACGGTCGGCGAGCCGGAGCGCCGCAACGGCTGGAAACACCAGCGCGAAGAAGTAGCGCGCATCGGCGACCTCAAGGCCAGCGGCGCTGACCACGGCTTTGAGGCCGGCCACGGTATAGCGCCGGCGATGTTCGAGGAATTCGTCATGCGACGAGCGGAGCGACTCGAAAGCCGGCGCCGAAATGACGAAGCGGGTTCCCGGCGCGGCGAGCGCCGCGTATTCTGCGATGAGGCCCCGATCGTCGTCGACATGTTCGATGACGTCGATCATCAGAACGAGCGGCGCCTCGACGGCGTCGACAGACCTTTTGAACGCGATCCGGTCGGTCCGGCGGGCGCCGATCCATTCGTCCTCATAATTGGGATCGACGCAGACCGCGCGTTTCGCGAATCCGTCGGCGACCAGCATGCGCGATATGACGCCCGACCCGGCGCCGACATCGAGAAGGCTCGCGACCCCTCCCTCGCCGACGAGGCTTTTGATGGCGCGCGCTTTCGCGGTGTAATACCAATGCCGCGAGGCATCGCCGATGGCGCTTTCTTCCTTGAGGTCCATGGTCGCCGGCCGAAAAATGCTCAGGGCGAGCATGCGATCTTTAGGCTTAAGACGGAATTAATCATGGACGAAGCGGGCAAATCCGAGGGCGAACGCATCGCCAAATATCTCGCCCGCGCCGGCGTCGCATCGCGGCGCGAAGCCGAGCGGCTGATCGAGGCCGGCGTCGTCACCATCGACGGTCGCGTGCTTGAGACGCCGGCTTTCAAGGTTCTCCCCGGCATGGACGTGCGCGTCGACGGAACCCGCGTCGGCGAGAAGGAACGGCCGCGCATGTGGCGTTTCCACAAGCCCGCCGGGCTCGTCACTACCCATAAAGACCCGCAGGGACGTCCGACCGTTTTCGAAACGGTCGCAGACCGGTTGCCGCGCGTCGTCTCGGTCGGGCGGCTCGATCTCACTACGGAAGGACTCCTGCTCCTCACCAATGACGGCGGCCTGGCGCGACATCTGGAACTCCCATCGACCGGCTGGGTGCGGCGCTATCGCGTGCGGGCCTTCGGCAAGGTTGAACCCAAGGACCTCGAAGGGCTGGCGAACGGCGTGGAGATCGACGGCGTGCGCTACGCCCCGATTCGCGCAGCGATCGATTCCCGGCAAGGCGGGAATGTGTGGATCACGGTTTCGATCACGGAAGGCAAGAACCGCGAAATCCGAAAAGTCATGGAGCATCTCGGCCTCAAGGCGAATCGACTCATTCGCACCGGATACGGACCGTTCCAGCTGGGGGGTTTGCCGAAAGGCGCGATCGAGGAGATTTCCGCTAAGCAACTCCGCGAACAGCTCGGGCGCAAGTTCTCCGACGAGATCGGACTATGAACGACCTCGTCAATCTGAACCGCTTTCGGAAAAAGAAGCGCGCTATCGAGAAAGCAGCCGAGGCCGCCTTAAACCGCGCCAAATACGGGCGGACCAAAGCGCAGAAGGCGCGCGATGAGCGGTCACGCGATGAGCTTGCCCGACATGTGGAGGGGCATCAGAAGGAGAAGTCCGATTGAGCTAAGCCCCCTGCGTCGCGCTGACGCGCGACACCTCCCCCGCTGCGCGGGGGAGGAAAGCCCGTGGCTCTCTCGGCGCCTTTCCTCCCCGGTTTAGGGGGGGGGTGGCGAGGGAAGGGAGCCGGAGGGGGGATGACGTCGGTCATGTGTTGATGCGCATCGTCGCCGGTAAATTTCGTGGACGGAGCATCGTCGCGCCGAAGGGCGCGGCGACGCGGCCGACCGCAGACCGAACGCGCGAAGCGATCTTCAACCTTCTCGCTCATCGCGACGACTTTTCGTTCGAGGGCGCGCGCGCGATCGATCTTTTCGCGGGATCGGGCGCCATGGGCTTCGAGGCGATGTCGCGCGGGGCGGAATTCTGCCTCTTCGTCGAGACCGACGCTGCGGCCCGCGGCGCGATCCGCGACAATATCGAAGCGCTGGGGCTGTTCGGAAACACCAGGCTCCATCGCCGATCAGCCGCGACCTTGGGCGCGAAGCCCGCCGGAGTGGGTCCGCCCTTTAGGCTTGCCTTTCTTGATCCTCCGTACCGGAAGGATCTGGTGAGACCCGCGCTCGAATCGTTGAAATCAGGAGGCTGGCTCGCTGCGGGCGCGCTCGCGGTCGTCGAACAGGCGAAGGATGAAGTCCCGGCGACCGCCGATGGCTTCGCCGAACTCGACCGCCGCATCTACGGAGAAACGCAGATCGGCATTTACCGGTTGGGCGTCGAATGAAACTTCAGCGCTTGAACTGAAAGACATCCTCGAAACCCGTTTCGAATTCCTCGACCAGTCGAAACGCGAGCTCGAGCGAGGGCGCGTATTTGCCGGCTTCGATGGCGATGATGGTCTGGCGCGTCGCATCGACGCGATCGGCCAGTTCCTGTTGGGTGAGGCCGGCGCTCGTTCGCAACTCCCTGATCCGATTGAAAACTCGGCCGGTGCGCACTCTGCGTTTACATCCGGTAGTAAATGAGCGTCGAGGCGAGCTTGACGAACTGGGCGCCGAACAGAATCGCGAAAAGCGCGAAGAACATCGTCGCCGGCGATGTCAGATCGATGCGCGGAAGGATATGACCGGCGAACGCTTCGTCCGCGAGTAGCTGGAAGACGATGATGTTCACCGCCGCACAGATGAAGAAATATGCGTTCCCGTTCGCCTTCGCTTCGATGCGATGATCCCGCTCGTCCTTTTTCACGCCGCCGCGCGCTCCGGCGACGAAGAGAACCAGCGCCGTCTCGGCGATGATCGCCAGAATGACGACGATGACATAAACGCCAACCAGCTTTCCCGCCGGCTGATCGACGACGGTCCACCCGTCAAGCATGCGCATCTGGAACCACCAGAAGATTGCGCCCGTCGTAACCAAAGATAGCCAGCTGTATTTTTCCGCCTGCGACATGACCAAACCCCTCACCGAAAACGTAAAACATGTTTTACATATGGAAAGCATCGCCGGATGTAAAGAACTTTTTACATAGATTTTTCGCGGGCTTTACCCGGCCCGCAACGGCGCCTATCTTCCCCTCGCTGCCCGGCGCGTCAGGACGGCATTCCCCGGGGCCGTATCGCAACGACAGGGAGCCGCCCCTGGAGGAGACCCTTGGTCTCTTTTACGCGGCGCCCACCTGGTCCTTAGGGTCCAGGGAGAACTGAAGTCCGACGGCCAGGGCGGCGCTAGTGAGGTTCCCATTCTCGTTCCGCCGGTCGCCGTTCTCTCTCCAAAATTCGCGCTTCGCGAAAAGATGAAGGCGGTGCGCCGCGCAGCGGCGGGCGAGCGGCAGGACGCCGCGAAGCACGCCGCAACGAATTTTCTCCGTGCGATCGAGATCGGCCCAAGCGCCGTCGTCGCCCTCTATCATCCGATCAAGGACGAACTCGACACCGCCGCACTCGCCGCCGCGCTCGCCGAACGCGGTGCAATCCTGGCGCTCCCCATCGTCGAACGCCGACGAGCGCCGCTCCTCTTCCGCAAATATGCGCCGGGCGACCCCCTGACCAGGGGGCCGTTCGGCGTCATGGCGCCGCCGGCCGGCCCGGCCGTCTCGCCCTCAATCGTCGTCGCGCCTTTGCTCGCTTTCGACCGCGCCGGGCATCGGCTCGGTTATGGCGGCGGCTATTACGACCGCACGCTCGCGAAATTGCGGAAAGAAGGCGCCGTCCTCGCCCTCGGTTACGGCTATGGCGCGCAGGAAGTTCCGAGGCTCCCGGCGGGCCCGCGAGATCAGCGCCTCGACTGGATCGTGACCGAGCGAGAAGCGATCCAGGTCGGAGCGGCCTGATGCGCATCGCGGCCTTCGGCGACATCATGGGTCGTTCCGGGAGGAATGCGCTGATCGAGCGCCTGCCCGGCCTCATCAAATCTCTGAAACTCGATTTCGTGCTCGTCAACGCAGAAAACGCCGCCGGCGGGTTCGGCGTGACCTCGCGCATCTGCGAGGAGCTTTTCAAAGCCGGCGCCGACGTTTTGACCACCGGCAATCACGCCTTCGACCAGAGGGAGGAACTCGACCTTTACGATCGCGAAATGCGCCTTCTGCGGCCGCTCAATTTCCCCTCCTCGAATCCTGGCCGCGGATCGGGGCTCTTCAAATCGCGACACGGAAGGGACGTTCTCGTCATCCACGCGCAGGGGCAACGCGGCATGTCCGCGAACGACGATCCCTTCGCGGCCGTCGACGCCGAACTCGAACGCGTCAGGCTCGGTCGCGAGGCCGACGCCATCATCGTCGATTTCCACGCCGAGGCGACCAGCGAGAAATACGGAATGGGCCATCATCTCGACGGCCGCGCGAGCATGGTCTTCGGAACCCACACGCATGTTCCGACAGCGGATGATCAGATCCTGCCGGGCGGGACCGCCTATATGACCGATCTCGGCATGTGCGGCGACTATGATTCGATCATCGGCATGGAGAAGTCGGAGCCTTTGCATCGCTTCATCCACAAAATGCAGACTGGGCGCATGGAGCCCGCGGCGGGCCCCGCAACCCTCTGCGGCTTCGTTGTCGAAACCGACGACAAAACCGGTCTCGCGCTTAGCGCCGACGCCGTTCGCATTGGCGGCCGGCTCAGGGAGCGGCTGCCCGAACTTTAATTGGGCTGCTCTCTCCACCGCTTGCCCCCGCGAAGGCGGCTTTCGTTTGCGGACATCTCACGGCTAGCGCGGTCAGTCCCCCTCTCCCCCGCCCCGCTGACGAAGCAATCCTCCGAAGTTGATCGGGGGAGCGGGGAACCGACCGAGTCGCGTTGCGAGATGTGTGAAATCCGATCGCCGCGACGGCGGGGATCCAGCACGTGAGTTGGCGGATGTCTCGACATGCCGGGTTCCCGCCTTCGCGGGGACGGAAGCCGGCTTGGACCGATGCAATCGCTTGCCGTTTTTTTGTCACCGCACATAACTTGCGCCGTTGACGTCGAATGTCGCGCCGGTCGCCGAGGGACAGGCGTCGGTCAGGAGGAAGGCGATGAGCGCGGCGACTTCCGCTGGCTCCGCGACCCGGCCCAGGGGGATTTCGGCGACCGCGGCCTTTCGCGCCGCGACGTCTTCGGGCGCCATGCGCGTCTCCACCCAGCCCGGCGCCACCGCATAAAAGAGAATGTTCTCGCCGGCGAGCGCTCGCGCGAAGGTCTTGGTCATGGCGAGAAGGGCGCCTTTCGATGCAGCGTAGGCGGAGAAATCGAGCTTGTCGCCGCGATGGCCGGCGCGGCTCGCCACATTGATGACGCGGCCGCCGCCATGCTGGCGGAAATGCGCGATCGCGCGCCGACAGATATCGGCCGGCGCCCGCACGTTGACCGCCATGATCTCATGCCATGCCGCGTCCCATGTATCGTCGCTGGCGCTGATCGGCGAAGGGCGCGCGACGCCCGCATTGTTCACGACCGCGTCGAGCCGTCCGGCGCGCGCAATGGCGCGTGCGGCGAGCCGGCCCCCGGCGCCCTCCTGCGAAAGATCTTCGTAAAAGAAATCAGCCGGATCGATTCCCAATTCGCTGCGCAGCGCCGTTGCGGCTTCCCCGGGAGCGCTCGCATGGGCGATCACGCGGGCCCCCGCCTTCACGCAGGCCGCCGCCGTCGCCGCCCCGATCCCGCGCGAAGCGCCGGTGATGAGAATCGCCTTTCCTGACAAACTCATGTCTTCGTGTCCTTCGCGCATCTCCTCTCGGAACCGCGTCCGCCAGTTCCGCCACACCAGACGTCAAGACCCGCCTGACATAACCTGATACACCTGATAAATTGACACCGAACACCTAATGGCGGACGTTTTTCTCTCTTATGCAAGCGGGGATCGAGCGCGGGTCGAACCGGTGGCGCGCGCGCTCATCGCCGCCGGGCATTCGGTCTGGTGGGATCGCGACATTCCGGTAGGCGCCGATTTTAGCGAAGAGGTCGAACGCGAAATTGCGCTCGCCAAGGCTGTCGTCGTCTGCTGGTCGAAGGCGTCCTGCGCCTCGAAATGGGTGCGCGACGAGGCCGCTTACGCGCGCGACAAGGGAAAGCTCGTTCCCCTCGTCGTCGACGCGGTCGAGCCGCCTTTAGGGTTTCGCCAGAACCAGACGCTCGACTTCTCGAACTGGAAAGGCGATGCAGCCGCTCCCGCCTTCGCCGCGCTCGACGCCGCGATCAGGCGCGCCGCGAGCGCCGCTCCGGCCGCGCTGCCGATCGCTGCGAATTCGGCTGGAAGGAAAGTCAGCAAGCGAACGATCGCCGTCGCCTCAGGGGTTGCTGCTGCGCTCGCCCTCGCAGTCGGCGGCTTCGCCGCGTTCTGGACTGATCGTCCGCCAACGGAGCAAGACGCGAATGCGGCGGGGCCGCTCAATGCGGCGGTGGCTGAACTCGAAAAATCGCGGCTGCCGGAAGAGCGGGCGGCTTATGAGAGCTTCGTCGGCGGCGACGAAAAGCGGGCGCTGACCATCCTTGAACGCCTCGCCGCCGACCTCGAACGTCGCGGCGACAAGGCGGCGGCGGCGGAAACCTATACGCGCGTCGGCGCCATCGCTCTTCTCGTCGACCAGCCGCGGGGGCTCGCCGCGCGCCGGAAAGCATTCGATCTTGCGCCGCACTCTTTCGCCGCCTTTCAAGGCCTGTTTTTCGACACGCATGTGACGAAGGGAGCGCCGGCGGCCGAAGCTTTTGCGCAGGAGATTATCGCGCGCGACGATATCGAGAATCGGCTGCGCGGTTACGCCTACGCCCATCTCGCGATCCCTGCGGACGCTCGCGGCGACCATGAACTCGCCGACGAATACATCGCGCGCATCGGCGCGCTTTCCGCTTCCGATCCGGTCTTGAAGGCCATCGCGCTATGGGCAGGCTCTGATGTCGATTGGCGCCGCGACGCGCTCGCGCCGGCCCGCGCCAAGATCGCCGAACTCGACCGGATCAGGTCCGAATGGCCCGCGCGACTCGATGTGCCTTTGCCGACAGACGTCACCGAAGCGCGGATTCGCTTTTCCGAGGGCGACTGGGCCGGCGCCCACGAGAAGGCGGTCGCATCGCTGGATCAACTCCGGAAGGCCGACGCATTCATTCCATCGCCCCTCGTCTATCTCGCCTGCGATTCCGGCCTTTACACCGACAGGTTGGAAGAGGCCGCGCCTTACTGCGCGGCGACGGCGACCTATTCGGGCGCGGACAGCAGGCTCTATTCAGCCGAACTAGCGGCGGCCCGCGGCGACCTCGACGAAGCCCGCGCCGAACTTGACGCCGCACGTGCGATCGGCGGCTCAATCCTGATCTATCCGGAACAACAATTGCGGCTCGAAGCCCACATTGCAGCGCTGTCGGGGGACCTCGACGGCGCGCAAAACCTCAGTTGGCGGCACATCGACTCCCTGAAGACGCATTCGATGAAGCGCAGCCGCCGGGCGACGGCGCTGCGGCTCTACGCTTTATGGATGATCGACGCCAAGGCGCCCGAACGCGCCTGCGCGCCCCTCAAGGAGGCGCAAGCGCTTTATAATGAACTCGGCGGGAAACCGGGAGAGATCGCCGCCGCCGCATTGCTTCAAGCGGCGGATTGCAACGACGGCGAGTGACGCTTGCGACGCGATATCCGGCGCGTCGCCGCCTCCCGCCAGGATGCCCCGACTCCTGATACCACGAAGAACTCACACAGACCGCCTGCACTTGAATGGTTTGACGCCCACGCGCTAATCGGTTGGCCGAAAGCGACGGAACAATCATGGCCGGCCATTCGCAATATGCGAACATCATGCATCGCAAGGGCAGACAGGACGCCCGGCGATCGAAGATGTTCTCCAAGCTGTCGCGGGAAATCACGGTCGCGGCGAAGCTTGGGTCGCCCGATCCCGCCTTCAATCCGCGGCTTCGCCTCGCCATCCAGGCCGCCAAGGCCCAATCCGTGCCGCGCGACAACATCGACCGCGCGATCAAGAAAGGGGCCGGCGGCGACGGCGCAGGCTATGAGGAGGTGCGCTACGAAGGTTTTGGGCCGGGCGGCGTCGGCGTCATTGTCGAGGTGCTGACCGACAATTGCAACCGTGCGGCGGGCGAAATACGCTCCGCCTTCACCAAGCATGGCGGCAGTCTCGGCGAGACCGGCTCGGTCTCCTTTATGTTCGATCGCGTCGGGATCGTCTCATACGGCCACGGCGCGGCCGGCGATGACGACATGCTGGCGGCGGCGATCGACGCCGGCGCCGACGACGTTCAGTCATCGGATGACATGCATGAGATCTATTGCGCCGCGGACTCTCTCGCCGAGACCTCAGGAGCGCTGGAGGCGAAGTTCGGCGAGCCCGAATCGGCGAAGCTTCTGTGGCGGCCGAAATCGTCGGTTCCGCTTTCGGGCGCGCCAGCAGAAGCAGTCGTCAAGCTGATCGAGGCGCTCGAAGACCTCGACGACGTCCAGAACGTCTACGCCAATTTCGACATCTCCGCAGACGAGCTTGAGCGAATTTCGTAGCGGAGCGCCGCACAGTTAACGCCCTGCTGATAGGTGCGGACGGTAACCAGCCCCGCCAGCGCTTTCTACCGCAGTCTGCGGGCGGCGCGATCCCTGCATGCGACGAAGCGAATTGCGCGGATCGGCCGCGACGCGTAGGTTCGCCGCCGCGACCGGCGGATACCGGCCTTCGCGCCGGAAACGGGGACGGATCGCTTCGAACACCAAAAAGGGTTCGCGGCGGCAGCAAAAAAGAAAGTCGTGCGCGCGTAGAGTTGCTCGATGCGGGGGTTCAGCGTCTGGCTTGGGGTCGGCCTCGCCGCGGCGGGGGCGTTTGTGCGCCCAGACGCCATTGCGGCCGAGCCGCCTGAGGACTTTTCAACTTATTCGCCGCGCTTTGAGGCCGTCCGCATTCGGGACGACGAGGCGCCCGAAATCGACGGCGACTTCTCCGATCCGGCCTGGTCGAAGGCCGCGATCATCGATGAGTTCTATCTCGTTGAACCGGAAGAAGGGGGAATCCCGAGCGAGCCGACCCGCGTCTACGTGATGTACGACGAAAAGACTCTCTATGTGGGCGTCTACAATTACGACCGCGAGCCGGACAAGATCGTCAGCCAGCTTCTCGCGCGCGACTCGCCGATGCAGAACGAAGACTCCGTCCGCATCATGATCGATTCCTTCGGCACGCGCCGGGACGGCTATTTCTTCGCCACCAACGCCAACGGCGCCAGGGTCGACGGGCTCATCGAGAACAATTCGCTCCTGCGGCCCGAATGGAACACGATTTGGACGGTGAAATCCAAAATCGTCGCGGACGGCTGGATCGCCGAATTCGCGATTCCGTTCCAGTCGATTTCGTTCGACTCCGCGCTCGACGAGTGGGGATTCCAGATCCTCCGCGTGATCAAGCGCAAGAACGAGGAGATCCGCTGGTCGAATATCGACCGCACGCGCGACCGCATCGATCTCACTAACCGCGGAATCATGACCGGCGTCAGCGGTGTGAAATCCGGCATCGGACTCGAGGCCCAGCTCTTCGTCACCGGCGCCGGCTCCTATGACTGGGAGCTCGACGAAACGGATTTCGAACTCGATCCGAGCGCCAACATTTTTTACAAGATCACGCCCTCGCTCACGGGCTCATTGACCTTCAACACCGATTTTTCCGACGCGCCGCTCGACGACCGGCAGGTCAACACAGGCCGCTTTTCGCTGTTCTTTCCCGAAACGCGCGACTTTTTCCTGCAGGACGCAGCCGTCTTTGAATTCGGCGGACGGCTGTTTCAGGAGGAGCCGAATGGCCTGCCGTTTTTCAGCCGCAAGATCGGATTTGTGAACGGCGTTCCGACCGACATCGTCGCCGGCGCCAAGCTCTCCGGCAAGGCCGGACCGGCGAGCGTCGGCGCGATCGCGGCGCGGACCGGTGCGGCCGGCGGATTCGACGGCCAGTATCTGACCGCCGGCCGGGCGTCGATTCCCTTGCTCGGCGAATCAAAGGCGGGAGTCGTGTTCACCCATGGCGATCCGACGGGAGCCGAGACCAACACCGTCGGCGGTCTCGATTTTCAGTACAAAAACACATCGCGCTGGCCGGGAACCTTGTTCGCAGATTTCGCCTACATCAGGAGCTTCAGCGGCGGCGAAAACGACCACATGGCCGGCGCCGACATCGCCTACAGGAGCAGCCGCTGGAACTGGACCGGCCGCTTCGAGAATATCGGCGAAGACTACGATCCCCGCCTCGGCTTCATAAACCGCACGGGCGTCAGGCGCTACAAAGCGAATTTCTGGCGCGCTTATCGGCCTGAGAACAGCTTCATCCGGCTCGCCGAGACCGGCGTCTACGCCAACACGATCACCGATCTCGACGATGAGGTCGAGGACCGCTTCTTCGGCGGCTGGATCTTTGCGATGACCGAGGCCGGCGATGAAGCCTTCGCCGAAGTCGAACGCGGCTATCTCGATATCCGTGCGCCCTTCGACATCGCAGGCGTCGTCACCGTGCCGGTCGGCGAATACCGCTTCACCCAATATGAACTCAATGTGGGCCTGTCCGATGGCCGCATGGTCGGGGGGCGCGGCGAAGTGCGCTGGGGCGGCATCTTCGACGGCGATTTCCTCGAGACGGAATTCAGCGTGAGCCTGCGCCCCAGCAAGCACTTCACGCTCTTCGCAGGGCACGAATTCGCCAAGTTCTCGCTGCCGTCCGGAGAGGTCGACATTCACGTCGGCATCCTCGGCGCGACGATCGCATTCACGCCGTCGATGTTTCTCAAGACCGATATTCAGTACGATAACATCTCCGAGAATCTCACATATTTCAGCCGCTTCACCTGGGAGCCGACTCCCGAACGCGAGATATTCGTCTCGTTCGGCCATGCGGCGACCATTGAGCGCGATAATTTTCCGGAGTCCTTCCGCGCACAAGGGTCAAGCCTCGCTCTGAGGCTCGGCAACACGCTGCGGTTCTAATCCTTGAGTTCGCAGTTGGGAGAGCCATCCCCCCTCCGTCGCGCTCGCGCGCGACACCTCCCCCGCAAGCGGGGGAGGAAAGTTGCAGCTCTGGCGAGCCGCGCAGCGGCGAGCCGGAGGGGGCTGTGTCGGGCGCCCGATGCGCTCGGCCAGACCCTCAGCCTACGATCAGTGTGCGCCGGGGTCGGGGCAGGCCGACTTACGGCTGCGCATCAGAAGGAAGAGAAGAATGATCGCAAGGATCGGCGACGCGACGAGGAAGAGCGTCACTGCAGCAGCTCCGCCGGCGATGACGATCCCGACCGCAGCGCCAATAAGGCCGACGATCGCTCCGATCACCGCGGTGAACAGGCCGACGACCAACGCCGCCGCCCCGGCGAACCCTGCGCCGATCGACTCGATGATCGTCAGTTGCGGTTCGGCCTGCGAATAGGCGGCGACCGAAAAGGCCGCGCCCAAAGCGAGCATCAGGAGCACCGCCGCCCAGAACCACCCGAGGCCGCCGCCCCGTTTTCCTTCGCTGTATCCGCCGATTTCCGACATGGGATTGCTCCGCTATGGCTGTTTTTTTCGATGTTGTCGTTGTGGGCGATACGCGACTGCGCCCCCATGGATATTCGGCCGCCGCGGGCCCTCCGACAAGTCGCCTCGGCGCATCGGGGCGTCCCTTCGGCCCCCCTCTGGCGCCGTTCTTGCCCCCTATTTCCGGGTTTGGTAGGCGACCGCGAAAGCCGTTCGAGCCCATGGTCGAGCATTCATATCTCACCCAGAAAGAGCCCCCTCCCCGCGCCTGGCAGCGCATGCTGTCGGGGCGGCGGCTGGATTTGCTCGATCCCTCGCCCGTCGACATCGAAATCGAGGACATCGCCCACGGACTCGCCCGCCTCTCCCGTTGGAACGGCCAGACCTCCGGACCGCTCCCTTTCACCGTGGCGCAGCATTCGCTGATCGTTGAGGATATTTGTTCGCAGCTGAAGCCGGGCTGGCCGCCGATCTGGCGGCTCGCTGCGCTGCTCCACGACGCGCCGGAATTCGTCATCGGCGACCTCATCAGCCCGTTCAAGTCGGCGTTGGGCGGCGATTACAAGATCATCGAAAAGCGCCTGATGCGCGCTGTCCATCTGCGCTTCGGAATACCTCCCGATCTGCCGCTTCCCGTTGAGAAGACCATCAAGCGCGCAGATCGGGCCTCGGCGTTTTTCGAGGCGACGCAGCTCGCCCGCTTCGAGCCGGCGGAGGCGCGACGGTTTTTCGGGTCGCCGGCCGGCGTCGCTCCGTTAGAACTCGTCGCACTTTCGACGTCAGCGGCGCAGCGCGAATACCTCCGCAGGTTTTCCGAATTGACCGCGGCCGTTTTGCGGGCCGAAGATCGCCCCGACGCGGGCGGTTAGCGGTTTTGCGACGTGAACGGACGATCTGCGAAAGGCTCGCCGCTCGCCGGATCGCGATCGTCGCATGAAAGAATCCGCGCCGCCGCGCACGATCATCGAACTGAGCGCCGTCCTTGCGGCCGTCGACGACGGACGCCCGAGAGTTCTTTGCGCGCGAAGCGCGGGACGGTGGAGCCTTCCTTACGGGCCCTTCGATCCCGACCGGCATCGCACTTTCGAAATCGGCCTCCACGACTGGGTCGAGCGGCAGACGCGCGTCAGCCTCGGATATGTCGAGCAGCTCTACACCTTCGGCGACAAGGGGCGGGAGGCGCCGGCGGCAGCGGTTGCGGGCGCGGCGATCGGCGACCGCATCATTTCCGTCGGTTATCTCGCTCTGGCGTCGGAATTGGCCCACGTCGAATCCGCCGACGCAGCGTGGCTGGACTGGTATGGTTTTTTTCCCTGGGAGGACTGGCGATCCGGCGAGCCGCCAATCCTTTCCCGCGAGATCCTTCCTGCGCTCAAGCAATGGGCGGACGGGGCGATCGACCGCCCAGTCGCCGAGAGCCGGCGCGCGCGCATTCGTCTCGTTCTCGGCATCAATGAGCTTGGCTGGGAAGAGGAGCGCGCGCTCGACCGCTACGAACTCCTGTACGAGGCCGGACTCGTCGCCGAGTCGGCGCGCGATCGCGCGCCGGTCGGCTCGCCGGATGCGTCGGCGCGTCGGCCCCCCCGTCTCGGCATCGACATGGCGTCCGACCATCGCCGCATCCTTGCGACGGCGATCGGCCGACTGCGCGGCAAACTCAAATACCGTCCGGTGATTTTCGAATTGACGCCGCGGACTTTCACCCTGCTCGACCTGCAGCGCGCGGTCGAAGCGATCGTCGGATTCGAACTGCACAAGCAGAATTTCCGCAGAAGCGTCGAACAATCAGGGCTTGTTGAGGCGACGAGAACGGTCCAGCAGACCGGCGGACGGCCGGCGGCGCTTTTCCGAGCCAATCGCGCAGCGCTCCATGACCGCGCGGGCAAGGGCGTGACGATTCCCCGTCTCCGCCGCCGGCCGGAATTCTCGCTGTGAGCGACGCCTCGCGCCGCAGGTCTTAGTCGCGCCTTGCAATGACGACGATGGCCTCAAGCGGCAGTTTCGCCGGCTCGGCGCCGAAATCCTCTCGTAGCCTGGAGATCAGAGTCTTGAGAACATCTTCGGCGGGGACGCCCGCGGCGTCGAGCTCTCCGGCGAAGGGATTTCCGAAGATCAATCCGCGCGCGAAACGCGGCCAGTCTTCAACACTCCTCTCTAAACGAAGGCTTTCGAGCTTCTCAGGCCTGAGGCCACCGGCGGCGAGGTCGGAGGATATCGTCTTTAGGTCATGATAGCCGAACGGGATCTTATAGAATTGCGGCGGACTCGCGGGCATCAGGCGCTGGCCGAGCTCGTCGATCATTTTTGCGAAGGGATTCGCCGCGAGCGACGCCCATACATTGAAGACATAATGCCCGCCCGCTTTGAGGACGCGCCGCGCCTCACGGAACGATGCGGCCTTGTCGGGGAAAAACATCACGCCGTACTGACAGACGATGAGGTCGAAGGATTGATCGGCGAAAGGCAACGCCATCGCATCGGCCGTCCGGAATTCGATGTTCTTCGCTCCCTCAAGTTTCGAGCGGGCGATATCAAGCATCGGCGCGTTGAGATCCGTAGCGATGATCCTCGTCGAGAGGGGGAGCTCTTTCCGCAATTGCCTTGTCAGGATGCCGGTGCCGGCGGCGAGCTCAAGCGCGGCGCTGCCCGCGAGGCTGGCGGCGTGTTTCGCCAAGTCGGCCGCATAACCTTCGAAGAGGATCGGCCCCAGTCCTTCGTCGTAATGCTTTGGGATATCGCCGACAAATTGCGCGGCAGCGATTGCCATCACGGATTCTCCTCTGTTTTCCCTGAAAAGGTCCCTGTCGCAGGGCGTTGACGGGCCATGATTGAGGTTTAGACTGGCAGTTAAGCCCTTGCGGGCGATTTTTTAGGGCCCATATATGCTCGAATTGAGCATTACGGGGGAAGCGGATATGGCCGATTTCATTCGCGAATTTGGGGGAGGCGGACAAGGCGTGATGCCCGACATGGCCGAAGTCCGCCGCAAGACGGACCACCTTTATCCGAGGGTCGCCAAATTTGTTCCGGAAGCGGAATGGCGGCTCCATGCGCCGGTGATCGCCGCGATCAATGATTTGAAGCGCGAGAAGAACGCAGTCGTCCTCGCGCACAACTATATGACGCCGGAGATTTTCCACTGCGTCGGCGATTTCATCGGCGACTCGCTCGGGCTCGCCAAGGAGGCTGCGAAAACCGACGCCGCCATCATTGTCCAGGCCGGCGTCCATTTCATGGCGGAAACCTCGAAGATTCTCTGCCCGGAGAAGACCGTCCTCATTCCCGACCTTAAAGCCGGCTGCTCGCTCGCCGCATCGATCACCGGCGACGACGTGCGGCTCCTGAAGCAGAAATATCCCGGCGTCCCAGTCGTCACCTACGTGAACACCACCGCCGACGTGAAGGCCGAGACGGACATTTGCTGCACCTCGTCGAACGCCGTCGAAATCGCCGAATGGGCGGCGAAGGAATGGGATTCCGACACCGTCATCCTCATCCCCGACCAGTATCTCGCGAAGAACGTCGCGGCGATGACCGACATCAAGATCGTCACCTGGGCCGGCTCCTGCGAAGTCCATGAGCGCTTTACGGCCGAAGACATCCGTGAAATTCGCGCCGGCAATCCCGGCGTCGTCGTGCTCGCCCACCCCGAATGCCCGCCCGAAGTGATCGCCGAAGCTGATTTCACCGGATCGACCAGCGGCATGAGCAATTACGTCAAGACGAATCAGCCCAAGCACGTCGTCCTCATCACGGAATGTTCGATGTCGGACAATGTCGCGCTCGAAAACCCCAACGTCGCCTTCGTGCGGCCCTGCAATCTCTGCCCGCATATGAAGCGCATCAGCCTGCCGAAAATCCTGCGCTCATTGCAGACCATGCAATACGAAGTCACCGTAGACCCCGTGATCGCCGCAAAGGCGCGCATCGCCATCGAGCGCATGATGGCGCTCCCCCTGAAGCGCCAATCGATGTATGAGCGGCGGCGGCGGCCCGAAGTCGTCGCTGTCGAGGCGCGGGCTTAGGTCTGAGGCGAACCGCTGTACAAACTCCGCTCATCCCGGCGAAGGCCGGGACCCAGGCGGACAGCAGATCTGGATCCCGGCTTCCGCCGGGATGAGCGGTGGAAATGGCGGAAAATTCCGAAATCCTCATCGTCGGCGGCGGGGTTGCGGGCCTTTACACCGCGCTGAAACTCGCGCCCCGGCCGGTGACGGTTATCAACGCGCGCCCCTTGGGCGAGGGAGGGTCGAGCGCCTGGGCCCAAGGCGGCATGGCGGCGGCTATTGGGCCGAACGACAGCGCCAATCTCCATTTCGCCGACACCATGGGGGCCGGCGCCGGGCTCGTCGATCCTGAAGCGGCGAGCATCCTCGCCGACGGCGGCGCCTTCGCAGTCGAGGAGCTCGTGCGCTACGGCGTCGCGTTTGATCGGCAGGCGGACGGGTCGCACAAGCTCGGCCGCGAGGCCGCACATTGCCGCGACCGCATCGTGCATGCGACCGGCGACCGCGCAGGCGCAGCCATTATGGCGGCCCTCATCGCCGCCGCCCGCGCCGCCCCGCACATCGCAATCCGCGAGGACGTCGTCGTCGAGGACCTCCTCATCGACGATGATCGCGGCGTCGCCGGAGTTCTCGCCTTCGACTGGTCGCTCGGCAAGCGCGTCGCCTGGCGCGCATCCGAAACCGTGCTCGCGACCGGCGGGCTCGGCGGACTCTACGCCGTCACCACCAATCCGATGCCGGCTCAGGGCCATGGCCTCGCCTTTGCGGCGCGCGCCGGCGCCGTCATCCGCGATCCGGAATTCGTGCAGTTCCATCCGACCGCGCTCGATCTCGGACTCGATCCGGCCCCGCTCGCGACCGAAGCGCTGCGCGGCGCCGGCGCGGTTCTCATCAACCAAGACGGCCGCCGCTTCATGCTCGATTATCACGCCAAGGCGGAGCTCGCGCCCCGTGACGTCGTCGCCCGCGCCGTCGCGGCGGAGCGCGCCGCCGGCCGCGGCGCATTTCTCGATGCGCGCGAGGCGGTCGGCGCCGCGTTCGCCGACGCGTTTCCGACCGTTTTCGCCGCTTGCCGCCAGGCCGGTCTCGATCCGTGCATGCAGCCGATGCCGGTTGCGCCGGCTGCCCATTATCATATGGGCGGCGTCATGACCGATCTCGATGGGCGGTCGAGTCTCGCCGGTCTGTCGGCGGTCGGGGAAGTCGCATCGACGGGCGTGCATGGAGCGAACCGCCTCGCTTCGAATTCCCTGCTCGAAGCGATCGTGTTCGGCGCGCGCATTGCAGACCGCCTGCGCGAAGCGCCTTTGCGTCAGCGCGACAAGGCGAGGGTCCGCAAGGACCGCCTGCCGCTTGCATCGAAGCCGGCGAGCCAGGAAGCGATGGTCCCCTTGCGCGACATCATGTCGAAACACGTCGCGCTCATCCGCGATGAAGGGGGCCTCGCGAAAGCGATCGAGACGATCGCAGAACTTGGCGGACGCGCCGACATGACGAGCGGCTTCAAGAGCGCGCTCGCCTCCGCAGAACTAATCGCGCAGGGGGCGCTGGCTCGCGATGAAAGCCGCGGCGCGCATCACCGCGCCGATCATCCGGACACAGATGACGAAGCCTTTCACACCGAGCTGTGCGTCGCCATTTACGACGAGGAATTCGAGGTCGTGGAATGACGTTCGTCCCCTCTGCGATCGCCGTCAAAGACGCCGTCGCGCGCGCGCTGCGCGAGGACCTCGGCGACGCCGGCGACATCACGACGGCGGCGTGCATTCCGGCTGATGCCGAATCGAAGGTCGTGATCGCCGCGCGGGCGCCGGGCGTAATCGTCGGAATCGATCTTGCGCGTGAAGCCTTCGCCCAAATCGACGCGCGCGTGCGCTGCGGCGTCGGGAAGGAAGACGGAGCGAAGGTTGCGAAGGGCGATGTCGTCCTGCACATCGAGGGGCCGTCGCGTGGGATTCTCACGGCCGAGCGGGTCGCGCTCAATTTTCTTTGCCAGTTGTCCGGCGTCGCGACGGCGACCGCCGCGCTAGTCGATGCGGTCAAGGGGACGGGAGTGCAGATCGCCTGCACCAGGAAAACGACGCCGGGCCTCAGGGCATTCGAGAAGCACGCGGTCCTTTGCGGGGGCGGCAGAAACCACCGCTTCGGCCTCTACGACGCGATCCTCATCAAGGACAATCACATCGCCGCGGCGGGCGGAATCGCGAAGGCGCTGAAGGAGGCGCAGGCTTCGGCCGGCCATCTCGTCAAGATCGAGATCGAAGTGGACAGCCTCGCCGGCCTTGAAGAGGCGCTGGCCGCCGGCGCCGAAGCGGTCCTGCTCGACAATTTCGCCATCGCCGACCTCAAGAAAGCGGTGATGCTCACCAAGGGGCGCGCTGTTCTCGAAGCCTCTGGCAACGTGTCGCCGGGAACGGTGCGCGCCATCGCGGAGACCGGCGTCGACCTCATCTCCTCAGGATGGATCACGCATTCCGCGCCGGCCCTCGATCTCGGACTCGATTTCCGTTGAATTCTGACCGGTCCGGCCTCGTCGCCGCAAAACTCCGATCGTCCGCAAGGCCCCAGCGGCGCTTGGCTTCGAGACACTCTCTACGGATGAAGACGCACGGCCGGGAAAAATCCCGCTACATCGTCGCCGGTGCTTCGGCGATTTCGACGCGCTTCGGGAAGCGGTAGAATTTATGGGCTCCGATCGTCGCGGTCGGAGTAAGCGAGGCGGCCCAGTCTGGATTGACGTAATCGGCGTGATAGTGCGTTGCGTTACGACTCGCGGGGGCGCGCAGGCCCGCGAGGATGGTTCCGGCGAGTTCTTCGGCGCGGGCGAAACGGGCCTTGTTGACCGGACGCTTCAACGATCCGTCGCAAGTGAAGGTGAACTGGCAGCCGGTCGTGCGCTGCGAACCCTGATAGACGACCTCGCAGATGGTGTCGGGATAGACCGCGCTCGCGACGCGATTGAGGACGACGTCGGCGACGGCCATCTGTCCGACGCGCGATTCAGACCCCGCCTCGTAATAGATCGCCTGGGCGAGGCAATGGCGCTCCTCAGCGTCCATCTTGGCCACGACGAGATCGGTGAAATCGAAATCCACGAATTCGGCGAGCGTGCGACTCTCAGCGGGCAGCGCTGCAGCCGACCGGGCAGGCTCCGCTTTGGGGGCGCTGAGCGCCTCCCGCGCCTCTGCGGTCTCTTCGGCCAGAAACTCAGCGAGATCGGCGACCAAGGCGGCCTGGTCCGCGAGAGCCGCGTCCGCCGAGCGTCGGGCCTCAGCGTCGCGAACCGATGCGGTCGCCGAAAGGGCGGTCAGGAGCATGCAGAGCGAAAGCCCGCCGGCGGCTATCAGGCTGCGCGCAGTCCAGTTGACCGCTTGACCGAAATCGTCCCGGTCAAGGTCGAGAATCGAAGAGATTCGCTTTTTCAAAGCCATGCTTTACGCCCGTTCCATCTCCAGTTGCTTCGAAAGCCCTGCGCATAGGCCGCTCGGGCCCCAAATTGGCCGTCTTAGTCACGCTTGTAACGGGCGACTCTCCCAGCGCCCTCAACACTCCTTGCCGGCTTCTGTTGCAGGACGATCCCGCCGATACAGAAGCAAAAGACGCGCCCAACCAGAAGTTAGTGAGGCCGCGTCTTTCGACCCGAATATGGCAGCCCGGCAGGGTCGGCGCAAATTAAAAAACTCCCCCTTAAGGTTTTGTTAACCTTGATGAATGGTATTCTAACGAATTGTTCCGGCTTGGAAATTTTGAAACGACCCAGTGTCGTTAACCAATCAGCGCGTTGTTTTTTTTGACTTTCTCTGAAGGCTTGATTGCGCTGCAGCAAGACGTGCGATGGGGGTCCGGTAAGGGGAGCAGGAAACATAATCGAGCCCGAGGCCCTCGACGAATTCGATCGAATCCGGGTCGCCGCCATGCTCCCCGCATATCCCGAGCTTGAGGTCCGGTCGGGTCTTCCGGCCCTTGGCGACGGCGATCTCGATGAGCGCGCCCACCCCCTCGCGGTCGAGAGTCACGAAGGGATCGCGTTCCATCAAATTCTGGCGAAGATAGTCGGGCAGGAAGGAGGCCGAGTCGTCCCGGCTGAGGCCGAAGGTCGTCTGGGTCAGGTCATTGGTCCCGAATGAGAAGAAAGCCGCATCCTCGGCCAGAGCATCGGCGGTCAATGCCGCGCGCGGGAGTTCGATCATCGTGCCGACGAGATAGTCGATTGGGAACGACCGTTCCTTCAGAACGGCTTTCGCGACCCGATCGACCTTGGATTTGAGCAGCTTCAACTCTTCACGTGAAGCGATGAGCGGGATCATGATTTCGGGCGCGACACGGTCGCCGGTCGCCCGCGCGACATCGATCGCCGCCTCCATGATCGCCCGCACCTGCATTTCGTAGATTTCGGGATAGGACACGCCAAGCCGGCAGCCGCGATGTCCAAGCATCGGGTTGAATTCGTGCAGCTTGTGCGCGCGTTCCTTGAGTTTGTCCGGGTCCATCCCCGAAGCCCGTGCGACCTCCTCGATTTCCTCGTCCGAATGCGGAAGGAATTCGTGGAGCGGCGGGTCAAGCAGTCGGACGGTCACGGGGAGCCCGCGCATCACCCGGAAGATCGCCTCAAAATCCGACCGCTGCATCGGAAGGAGCTTGGCGAGCGCCGCTTCGCGTCCGGAACGATCCCCGGCAAGGATCATCTCGCGAACGGCGACAATGCGGTCCGCCTCAAAGAACATGTGCTCGGTCCGGCATAGACCGATCCCCTCCGCGCCGAAGCCGCGCGCGACCTTTGCGTCGTGCGGCGTCTCCGCATTGGCCCGCACGCGCATGCGCCGGCGCTTGTCCGCCCACTCCATCAGGACGCCGAAATCGCCTGACAGCTCCGGCTCCACGGTTGGAACTGCGCCGAGATAGACGGCCCCTCCGCCGCCATCGATGGTGATGACCTCGCCCTTCCTGACTGTGCGGCCGCCGACCGAGAAGGTTTCAGCCTCCTTATTGATCCTGAGATCCGCAGCGCCGCAAACGCAGGGCCGCCCCATGCCGCGGGCGACGACGGCCGCATGGCTGGTCATACCGCCGCGCGCGGTGACAATGCCGACCGCGGCGTGCATGCCATGAATGTCTTCCGGGCTGGTTTCGACGCGCACCAGTATGACCTTGCCGCCCTCCTGGGCGAGCCGTTCGGCTTCATCGGCGGAGAAGACCGCTTCGCCTGATGCAGCGCCGGGCGACGCGGGCAGTCCAGTCAAGAGCAGGTCGCGCGGCGCATTGGGATCGAGCGAGGGATGCAGAAGCTGGTCGAGCGAGCGCGGATCGACTCTTAAGATCGCCTCATCCTCCGAAATGAAGCCTTCCTTGCACAACGCGACAGCGATCTTCAAAGCGGCCTTCGCGGTGCGCTTGCCGTTCCGCGTCTGCAGCATCCAGAGCTTCCCGTCCTGAACGGTGAACTCGATGTCCTGCATGTCGCGGTAGTGCTTCTCGAGCCGGTCGAAGATCGCGACGAGCTCCTCGTAGGCGGCGGGCATCGCCTCTTCCATCGACGGCTCGGTTTCCCCGATCGCCAGACGGGCCGCCTTGGTCAGCGGCCGCGGGGTGCGGATGCCCGCGACCACATCCTCGCCCTGCGCATTGATCAGGAATTCGCCGTAATACTCGTCATCGCCAGTCGACGGATTGCGGGTAAAGGCGACCCCCGTCGCCGAAGTGTCGCCCATATTCCCGAACACCATCGCCTGCACGTTGACGGCGGTGCCCCAGCTCTCGGGGATGTTGTGCAGGCGCCGGTAGGTCTCGGCGCGTTCGTTGCGCCACGAGCCGAATACCGCGCCGATCGCACCCCAGAGCTGTTCGTTCGGATCCTGCGGAAAGGCCCTACCGAGTTCCTCGACAACCGCCGCCTTGTATTTGTCGATGACGGCGCGCCAGTCTTTCGCGTCGAGTTCGGTGTCGAGGAAATAGTCGCATTCCTCCTTGTAGGTCTCGAGGATGTCCTCGAAGGCGTGGTGGTCGAGTCTCAAAACCACATTTGAATACATCTGGATGAAACGGCGATAGCTGTCGTAGGCGAAGCGCTGATCGCCCGAGAGGCTTGCAAGGCCGTCGACAGTTTCGTCGTTGAGGCCGAGGTTGAGGACCGTGTCCATCATGCCCGGCATAGAGGCGCGGGCGCCCGACCGTACGGAGACCAGCAGCGGCGCGTTCTTGTCGCCGAAACGGCGGTCGACGAGCCTGCCGACGGCGTCCATCGCCGCCTCGACCTCGGCTTTGAGCTCCTTCGGGTAGAGCCGGTCGTTGGCGTAATAGGCGGAGCAGACCTCCGTCGTGATGGTGAAGCCCGGCGGCACCGGCAGTCCGAGATTCGACATCTCGGCGAGATTGGCGCCCTTGCCCCCGAGGAGGTGCTTTAGCGAAGCGTCGCCCTCGGCCTTTCCGGCGCCGAAACTGTAGACCCACTTCGTGCGGCTTCCGACTTTTTTCGAGGGTTTGGTCGTCGTCGCCATGCTCCGCCCTAGCGTTCCCCAAATCTCATCGCGCGACTCTGCATAGTCGAGGCTCGGACTGACGCCAAGATCATCGTTCGCCGCGAAGCGCGCGTTCGGAGCCCGCGTCGCGACTGCGGAACACGGGTCGCGCGAGCGGTGTTCGCTCACTGCAGCAATCAGGCGGTGGACAATGCCGGCGAGTTCGAAAGTTCAGCAAAAGGCGGCTGGCGCGGCGCTCAGCGCCAAGCGCGGCAAGACCAGCAAATCGACGCTCAAGGGCGCTTCCCGCTCAATGGTCGACTCAATGTCGGAAAGACAGCTGGAGGACATGGCCTCGACGAAACGCAAGAACTTGCCGACGCGGCGCGGCGCGCGCAGCAGGCGCGGCAACAAGTAAATCGCAAAAGCCGCCGCTTTTCTTCGCAGCCCCGACCTGATAGGCGGTTCTCGGGGAAACGCCGGCCGCGCCGGCGTTACGTCGGGGGACGCCATGCCTCATCGCCTCGCGGCGCAACGGGCAGGATTGTTCGCGGCGGCGATGGCCGGTTGCGCTGCGCTCAGCGGCGCGGCTCTCGCCCAAGGGTCCGGACCCATCGATTCCTTTTTCGCCCGACCGGCCGTCGCGGGACTTGCCGGCACGACGCTCGTCCTTGTGCTCATGGCCTTCGTGACGTGGGGCATCCTGACCTCGCGCCGTCTCGACGGCTCCTCCCTGTTCAATCGTCTGTTCGTCATTGTCGCGACGACGTCCGGATTTTTCAGCGCGGTTTCTTCGGCTGTCGGATTTCAGCTCATCACCGGTCAGGAGACCGAGGATTTCTTCCGCAATTCGCTGCTGCCGCCGGCCTTCGGCGTTTTCGTCTTCTTTCTCGTCGTCGCGATCTGGGTCGGCGGCGCGGAGCTTGTCCGCGAGCGCGATTGGTTTCGCGGCATGGGCAAGGGACTCGTCGCCGACATGGCTTTCTTTGTCGAGCGCTGCATCAAGCTATTTGTCGTCATTCCGATCCTCGCTCTCATTCTCCTCGTTGTCGCCACCTGGACGACTGTCGTCGGCATCGCGGGGGTCGATGCGGTGCGCCATACCTACAATTTCGAGCTCAATCGTCTGCAGACGGAATGCGCGGGCGTTACGGCCTATCGCCAGCGCGATTTCCTGTTTTTGCAGGATCTGCGCCTTGCGGTGCGCGATGTCAGCCGCGCCGCGGAGAACGAACGGGCGACGGGATCGCAGTCAGGCGCGGCTGGGCGCGGCGCGGTCACCGATTATTTCACAGGCGTTGCAGACTGGCTGAAAGGCCTTGAAACCAGCGTCGGCGCGATTGTGGCCGGGGAGGATCCGTCGGGCGTCAGCCCTTACGCTCCCGATATCTGCTCAGCCTCCGTCGACGACCTCCGCCGCAAGCTCGCCGACAACGGCTTTTCGAACTACGATCTGTGGGCGCGCGAATTCGAAACCGGTTTCGACGAGGTGGCGATCGTTGTGAATCGCTGGCGTCAGGACCGCCGCATCGAACGACTCCTCGAGCAGCAGCTCGCCAATTTCGACCGCGCCAACCCCAAGCCAATCGCCTATGACGAAGGGCGGCTCTCCGCCGGCCAGGCCGCCGCAATCGACCGCTATTCGGACTCGGTGACCGGAGCGCTGAAATCGCTTTTGACAAAACAGCGCCGCGCCAAGCCGCCGGTCCCGCAAAAGGCTTACGCCGAGCTGTACCCCGAGCGCGGCCTTGACATCATTGCCGCGATCTTCAAGCCGACGCCCGTTCCGGCGACGCAGGAACGCGTGTCGCGCACGGCGGAAGTCGTCGCCGCCGAGTTCGTGCCGGGACTCTCGGCCATCACCCCGCGCGACGCGGTCCTGAAGAACGCGAAAATCTTCTCAGACGTCTGGGCCCTCGCGCTCGCCTGGGATTACGCCTCCTATATCCTCATGCTCGCTTATCTTTTCTTCCCCTCCGCGGAACGCGCCGCCGGCCGAAAGGACGAAAAGCGCTAAGCCGGCGGCCTTTTATCCTTCGAGCTTTGAGAGATCGGCGACGGCCGTGGTCGCAGAGCGGAAGCGTTCGAGCAGCGCCAGGCGATTGGCCCTCAGGCGCTCGTCCTTATCATTGACGGTCACCTTGTCGAAAAACGCGTCGACCGGCGAGCGAAGCGCGGCCAGTGCGGCCATCGCCTCTTCGAATTTTTCTGCGTGGACGGCTTTCGCCGCCCTGTCCTCGGCGGAGACGAGCGCCTTGAACAGCCCCCATTCCTCGGTGATCTGAAGAAGTTTGGGCTCAACGGCGCGAGCGAAAGGACGAGGCGCGGCCGATGCAATCTTCTTCTCCTCGGCCTTCAGTATATTGACGGCCCGCTTGTACGCGATGGCGAGGTTGGCTCCATCATCCGACTTCAGGAAAAGTTCGAGCGCTTCGAGTTTGCGGACGACGAACACAAGGTCGTCCTCAAGCGAGCCGTCGGCCCTAGCCAGCGCGGCGTCGATCTGATCATAGCGATGACCCTTGTCTCTAAGATATGCCTTGAGACGGTCATGGAAAAAGCCGAGCAGGTCGGTTTCCTGCGCGCCGAGGAAGGCGGCGAGGTTTACCGCCCTGCCATGTACGCTAGGCGAGCTCATCAATTCCGAGCAAACTCTCCGTCCCTGCTCCGGCGTCATCCCGAGGCGCTCGACGAGGGCTAGGAATTCGATCTCCGCCTTGTTCGCAAGGACTGCGAGAAACGGGATGAGTTTCTGGAAACATCTTCCGGCGAGCTCGCGCAGACGCAAGCGAAGTTGGGCGCTGAGTATGGTCGCGATCGCGCCGAGCGCGGCGCGCCTCAATGCATAGGGATCGCCGGAACCGGTCGGCTTCTTGCCCGCAAGCCAGAACGCCGCAAGCGTATCGATCCTGTCGGCGAGGGCGACGGCGATGGAGACGGGCGCGACGGGCGCGTCGTCGTCCTGCCCCTTGGGTTTGTAGTGGTCGCGAATGGCGTCTGCGATGTCGTGGCTGGCGACCGCATCGCGGAGCCGTCCGAACGCGGATTCCGCATGCGCCGCCTCGCCGGGCGGGCGCGCCGAGCGATCGAGCCAGTAATATCGGCCCATGATCCCTTGCAGTTCGGGGAATTCATAGACCATACCGGAAGTCAGATCGGCCTTGGCGAGAAGCGCTGCTTCCTCCGTGATCGGAGGATCTGCGCCGACGAGCGGAGCGATTTCTTTCGCGAGCGCAGCGACGCGACGCGCCTTGTCGGCGACGGCCCCCAACCCCTCGAAAAAAGTGACTCGTTCAAGCGGCCTGACGAAATCCTCGACCGACGCGCGCGCCGACCAGTCGCGCAGATCCTTGCGGTAGAGATACCAGGCGTCGGAAAGGCGGGCAGTGAGCACCCGCTGATAGCCGGGGCGCATCGCGGCTCCGCCGTCCGGCGCTTCGAGATTGGAGACGAAGATGAACCTGTTCGCAAGCCGCCCGGTCTTTGGATCACGCGCGGAGAAATATTTCTGGTGTCCGCGCATGGTCGCCGTCAGCACCTCATCCGGCAATGCGAGAAACTTGGCGTCGAACGACCCCATCATCACGACCGGCCATTCGGCGAGCCCGGCGACTTCGGAGAGGAGCGTCTCGTCCGCGACAAGCTGAAGGCCCTGCGCCTCGCATAGGGTCCTGGCTTCGGCCGCAATGAGCGCATTGCGCTCCTCGGCGTCGAGAATGACTTTCCCCTTTTTCAGCGCGGCTGCGTATTTGTCGAAACTCCGTGCGCGGACGTCGCCGCCCATGAAGCGATGGGCGACGGTTCTGTCGCCGGCTTTGATTCCGTCGACGGCGAACGGAACGACTTCGCCGTCGAAGCAGCAAAGGATCGAATGAATCGGCCGCACCCATTTGAGATCTCCCTCGCCCCAGCGCATCGATTTCGGCCAGGGAAAATCGCGGATGATTTCGCCGACGGCCTCGGCGATGAGCGCGGCGGTGTCGCGGCCTTTTTGATCGATGACTGCGACGAAATATGAGCCCTTCTTATCCTCGCGGACTTCGCATTGCTGGAGCGAGGAAAGTCCGACCGATTTCAGGAAGCCTTCGATCGCTTTGTCCGGAGCGCCGAGGCGCGGGCCCTTCTTCTCCTCGCGGCGGTCGGGCTGGCGGGCGGGGAGTCCGGTTGCGACGAGCGCCAGTCGGCGCGGCGTCGCAAAGGCCTTGAGGCCCTCGGGGAGGAACCCCGCGGCGAGAAGCTTTTCTTTCATCAGCCGCTCGAGATCGGAAGCCGCGCGCGCCTGCATGCGCGCCGGGATTTCTTCGCTGAGGATTTCGAGAAGGAGCTCAGGCATGTCAGGTTGTAGGTTGGGTTGCAGGCTGCCAGGGTTCGTTGCGCCGTTCGAAAATCCCTACAACCTACAACCTGCGACCTACAACCTACTCGGCGCGCCTTCTCACCTGCACCGCGAGCACCCGCGCCGCGAGACGCTCCTCCGCATTGAAGAAATCGGCTTCGACATGGATCAGCGATTTCGAGACGTTGATGGCCGCGGCTTCGATGCGCGCCTTAGGCTTCATGATGGGGCGGAAGAAATTGGTTTCGAGCCGCGAAGTGCGGAATCGGTCGGCGGAATCGTCGAGCGCCGACATGGTGACCAGCCCGGCGACGTGGTCGGCGACCGAGGCGACATGACCGCCGAACATGACGCCGTCCGGCATGACGAAGCGGTCGTCGATAACCCACGTCATCGCGAGCCGCCCCCACGACCAGGAATCGAGCGTGATGTCTCCGAGCGCGGCTTCAACCCATTGGTTGAATTTCGACTCGCCGGATCGATAGGCGTTGAGGATCTCGGTATGGCGCTCGCTGGTGATCAGCGGGGCTCTCGGCCCCGCGCGTTTGATGAAGGCTTCCGCCATCGTTCAGGGCTTTTGCCGCTTGCCGTACCATTGCTCGCGAGGGCCGATCCAGTCGTCGAGCCCCAGCACGACGTCGAACTCCTTGATCATAGCCATGACCTTGTCGGCGCCGGGATAGCCGCTGCAGCCTTCGTAGAATTTCACCGAATGCTTGATGGTCCGCGTGTCGAAGGCGACCGAGACGCTCGGCAGGTCGGTCGGCGGCTCGGGACAATTGAGGCCTTTCTCGTCAGGCCATAGGGAGTCGATCGACGTGAACTCATGGCGCTGAGCGATCGCCAGGAGCCGATTAAAGGACCCTTGCGGCAGATCGCGTTCGTGCACGCCCTCGCGCGAGCAGAACTTTTGTCCCTCGAATCTGAGCCTGTCGTCGCCGGTGACGGTCACCACATAGACCGGGCACGGGCCGAAGCAGACTCCGCGCTCAAGGGTGAATTTGTCATTCGGCCCGGCCGCAGCGACCGCCGCGCCATTCGCAGTCTCGACCGCCGCACTGGCCGGGGCGGCGCCGGCCGCCACGGCCTCTGGCGCCGAAGGCGCATCTGCAACGATCGGCGCGCCCGCCGTCGCCGCATCCCCCGGCGCTGCGCGTTGCGTCGAATACCACCAAGCGCCGCCGCCCAAAACAACGGCCGCCGCCAGGAGTCCGCCGACGATCAAGCGATTCATGCGTTCTACCCCTTTAAGCGCCGGTCCCATCCTACCACGACGGGCTCGGCCAAGGCCACTGATCGCGATATCCCCCGCCAAGTTCCGATCCCTTACGGCCGGGCGCAGGAGTCGAGGCCTTCATTGGCGACGACGTCCATCCGCTTGCGGAGCATGTCGGCGCGGCCGGCGACGAAAGGGCCCGGCGGATCGACGCGCCATTTATGCGGGTTGGGGAGAACGGCGGCGAGGAGTGCGGCTTGCTCTTTCGACAGGCTGCGCGCGGAAACCCTGAAGCGGGCGCGCGCCGCCGCCTCGGCGCCGAAAATCCCGTTCCCCCATTCCGCGACGTTCAAATAGACTTCCATAATCCGCCGCTTCGGCCACAGCGTCTCGACGACGAGGGTGAACCAGGCTTCGGCCGTCTTGCGCGTCCAGCCGCCGCCGTTCCAGAGGAAAGCGTTCTTCGCGGTCTGCTGCGATATCGTCGACGCGCCGCGGCGGCGCCCGCCGTTCTTGAATTCGCCCACGGCCTCCTCGATCGCTGCGAAGTCGAGACCCTTGTGCAGGCAGAAGCGGGAATCTTCGGCGGCGATGACGGCGCGCACGAGATGGGGCGAAATCTCCGATAAATCCGCCCACTGATGACGGATGGTTTCGCCGGCGAGCGAGCGCTCAATCATAGTGACCGTGCCGGGCGGCGGAACGAACCGGTAGGCGGCGACCCACAGGAGCGAGCCATAGAAGAGAGCGACGAAGATCCAGCCGAGGGCGTAGACAAGTGTTTCGATCGACGACGGTCGCCGCGGCGTTTTTTTTACGCGCGGAGGGGCGCGGGGGCTCGGCTCTTCCGGGGCCGGCTCGACAGCCGGGATGTCGAAGTCCTCCGGCAGCGCATCGTCCGGCGCGGCCGGATCCGGTCCGGATTCTTCGCCTTCGTTGCGCTCCCGATCGTCCGGCGCTTCCTGCTCTTGCCCGGATTCCTCACCGTCGTTGCGTTGCGGTTCGTCCGTCATTGAGCCCCTTGCGGGCGGCGCAACCCCGCCCGCGCAGAGGCTAGGAACATCGGGCGATTTATGCAAATCGCCCGCTTCCTGGAGCCGGCGCCGGTCAGACTTTCATCAGGGCGAGCACGCCGGCGCTGACCAGCCAACCCACCAGCAGATGGCTCGCATCGATCATCAGGAGGGTCGAATTATGCGCCGGGAGATAGGTGAAGGCGTAAAGGACGATCGCAAGCGCGAAGGCGACCCATAGGAGGAACGCGGTCGAAAGCGCGGGCGTCAGAGACGTGATGTTCCGCCATTTCAGAACGAGCCCGATGCCGATCACCTGCAGGATGGTGATGACGAAGCCGAGCGCCATCCAGGCTTTGCTTTCGGATTCTGCCGCCGCCTTTGTCACGCCTTCCGCCGCCATCCAGGCGTCGGAGAAGATGAGTCCGTACCACAGGAATCCGACCACGAAGAACGCGACCGAAGCGGCAAGAACCGGAATGAGGTTGAGCCCCATGAGCTTGGGCATTGAATTCTCCTTTATTCGACTGGGGACGGATTATAGGCCTGCGGACGAAGCTCCGCAAACCGCCGCAATCTCAGGCGTCCACGGACATTCCGGAGACGAACCGATCGCGAAGCCGTCTAGAAGCGACCCTGAGCCCGATAGGCCGCGACAAAAGGTCCGTAGTCCTTCGGCTGCCCTTCGACCGTGAGCGCGCCGAGCTTGACCCAGGGCTGTGCGCTCTTCGTCCAGATGTCGCCGACCGGCTCGATCCAGCTGGTGTCATCGAACGTGCCGGCCCGGAGCGACAGATATCCGCCCGAGGGCTCTGCGCCGTTGACGATGCGCGAGCCGCAATCGCCGCAGAAAAGGCCGTACCGGCGGGCGCCCGAGTCGGCGTTCCATTCGACTCGCCGGGGCGCTCCCTTGACAAAGGCAAAGGTGGTCTCCGGAACCGTCGCCGCGAGAGTGAAGGCGCTGCCGGTGATCTTCTGACAGTTCGTGCAATGACAATTGTAGATCATGAGCGGCGGAGCGGTCAGCGAATAGCGCAACGCGCCGCAATGGCAGCCGCCGGGAATGGGCAAAGACACCTTTAACGACATGTTTTCCACCCGATTGTCCTATGTTCGACCCTGAGCCGATGCGCGCAACGCATCCTGCTTTTCGCCCTACAGCCGATCCGCCTCACCTTGCGTCGGGGCTGCTCAGGCGCTCCAGCTCCCGGCCATTGAGCCGGGATGCATCGTCGTCGCTGGGCGCCGCTTCGCCTGGCTTGTAGCGGACCGGTTCCGCTCGCTCGTCGGCGCCGCTGACCCGATTGTTGCCGCCGACTGGACGGGACAGGCTGTTGTGTGAATCAATCATCTCCGAAACGGAGCTCGCCTCGTCATTACGCCAGAGGCCAGCGGCGTCCCGATAGGCAACGATCATTTTCGGCGATCCGGCGGTCGAAACGACCGTCGTCGCCTGGCGAAGGAAATAGATCTCGACCTTATCGCATTGCTCCGGCCAGTAGCGCCCATCGCCCGGCAGGCTCAGGAAGGCGGTGGCGCGGTACCAAAGGCCAGCCTGCATGATCTCTTCCGAAGGAAACGGATTGATGACGGTCTTGTCGCAGCGCGCGCCCAACGGCACAGGCGGCGTCCCGCAATACCAGCTGTCGGCGAGCGGGGAGACGAGGAAACTTCCGCAGGCGCCGCCAGGCGCGGAGCGCCCGTTCACCACGATGGTCTCAGGTCCGCATGCGTCCAGCCGCCAGGAGATCACGAGTTTTTGCGCGTGCCGTTTCTGCGTGACGACATAGTCAATATAGCGCTGGACTCCGGTTTCAAATCTCTCCGTGGGAGTAAAGGCGATCGCATATGGCCCCCAGCCCGAATTGCTGACCGGCAGCGATTGTTTCAAGAGCGACGGCGTCACCGGCGGACAGCACGGATCGCCCGGCGGTTCGCAATCGGAACCGATGAACGTCGCTTCGCGGGCCTCAAAGTCGTGAATGCCGCTCGTGCCGCGCGCAACGATGGTCATGTCCACGAAGGCTACGCAGACGCGATCGAGCTTCACAGTGTCGCGCGGTTCGCTCGACGCCACGAACGCCGCGCCGCCGATCTGTCCCTCGTTCGCGCCGAAAAACTCGAGCCGGTATTTCTTGTCGCCGACGCCGTCGCTGTTGAAGCCATGCGTCATTTCGAACGCGTAGATGTTCTTCGGCCCGTTGGAAAAGGTGAACCGGATTATCGGCGGCGTGCTGGAAATATTGGCGCCAAGACCGTTTCCGAGCGCATCAATTCCGTCGCCGAGCTGCTGGACGGACCCCTCGACCGTCGCGAGGTTCGTAGTTGCCGTGTATGGAAGGACTTTGTCCTGCGCTCCGGCGGGGAGCGCTAAAAGCGCAAGAGAGCTAAGCAGCGCAAATGACGTGACGGCGTGCGCCGCACGGCGCATGCGATTCCGAAACATGACATTCTCCCCTCGAGTTTCGCGCGTCAAGAACGCCCCGCCGGCCATTCGGCGGCGAGGCCATGCCGCCGCGCCGCGCGGAGTGTCCCACCCGGCGTCGCGTGGCTCAAGCTGTTTCGTAATCTCAGAAGGTCGGAAATCGGCGCTTCTCAAGCATCGGCGGCCGTTTCCTTGCGGACTTCATCAGCCGAGTCTTGGCTCAAAGGGCTCCCGCGTAGTCGACGACGCCGGCGCCTTCGGTGCGGCCCTGCGGAGAAGCGAGCCAGGCTTCGCAGCAGGCCTTCGCCAAGGTCCGCACCCGGAGGATAAAGGATTGCCGCTCGGCGACCGAAATGACGCCGCGGGCGTCGAGCAGATTGAAAAGGTTCGAAGCCTTGATGCACTGGTCGTAAGCCGGCAGCGCATAGGATTTCCCGGCCTTAAGACCGGCGGCGAGGATGTCGAGGCAGGCGTTCTCCGCCGCCCGGAACTGATCGAGCAGGACCGCTGTGTTGGCGAGCTCGAAATTATAGGCCGAGAACTCGACCTCCTGCTGATGGAAGACGTCGCCATAAGTGACCGCGGCATCCCCCTCTGCGCCGTTGAAATCGAGATCGAAGCCGTTGTCGACGCCCTGCACATACATAGCGAGCCGCTCGAGCCCGTAGGTGAGTTCGCCGGTGACCGGCCTGCAGTCGAAGCCGCCGACCTGCTGGAAATAGGTGAACTGGGTCACCTCCATCCCGTCGCACCAGACCTCCCAGCCGAGACCCCAGGCTCCAAGCGTGGGGCTCTCCCAGTCGTCCTCGACGAATCTTATGTCGTGTACGGAGCGATCGACTCCGATGGCGTCGAGCGAGCCGAGATAGAGCTCCTGGATGTCGGGCGGCGAAGGCTTCAGGATCACCTGAAACTGGTAGTAATGCTGGAAGCGGTTCGGATTTGCGCCATAGCGTCCGTCGGTCGGCCTCCGGCAGGGTTGAACGTAAGCGGCGCGCCATGGCTTCGGCCCCAGCGCCCGCAAAGTCGTCGCCGGATGGAATGTGCCGGCGCCCATTTCAAGATCATAAGGCTGCAGGATGACGCAGCCCTTCTCCGCCCAGTATTGCTGGAGCGTGAGGATCAACCCCTGAAACGAGCGCTTCTGTCTGTCGGTGGGCATGGCGGCGGGATAGGTGCGGCCGACAAAAGGGTCAATCTGTAGATGAGGTCGCGGCCGGCGGTTTGGCGACTAGCTGACAGTCGCGCCCCCACGGCGGTGGTGTGTACGGAGCGCCGCCACTCACCAGGTTTTCAGCGGAAAGCGGATCGGCGCCGGGGGCGACCATGGCAGGTCCGCCTCGCGGATGAGCCGCGCGAAGTTTGGCGTCGCCTCAAGATCGAAGGGCTTGCCGCAGCCGCAGCGGTCGGCGACGCGGATGAGGATCGTCGGCCCGAGAGTCATCGCGTCGATTTCCGCCGCTGCGCGGTTGGCTGCCTCGCGGTCCCCGAAGACCGCGGCTGCGACAAGCCGGCTTTCGGGTTCGCGTTCGAGTCCTGATTTCAGCTTCTCCCACGCTTCCGCATGTCCGGCGGCTGCGGGGACCTGATAGACGAGGAGACGCTGAAACTCGGGCGTCGTCGCGTCGTCGAAACGGCCTTCGACAAGCAGCGACTCGGCCTCGGCGACTCGCCCCAGCGCCAGCTCGGCGAGGGCCGTGGCATGAAGCAGATCGGACGAGCGCCCCTGCGCCCGCTCGACGCGCCTCGCCAACACCAGCCCCTCCGACGGACGCCCCAGCCAGGTCGCGCTCTGCACGGCCCCGTACCCGATAGTGCTGAGCGGATCACAGCGCTCGCGCTCGATAGTCCTTTTGTGCACCGCCTCGCCAAACCCGAACAGCATTCCCGTCTGATCGAGCCAGAGGCCGGTGCGGCAGTGATCCCATGCGGCGTAGGCGCGCTCGATCTTGGCCTCGAGGCCTCGCCAGTCTTTCGAGACCGTCGCTCGCACCGCCTCGATCACGCGGCGCTGTCCTTGTTGCTTTTCGTGGTGCAGTGCGGCGTCAAGGTCCTCGATGAGGCGGCGCTCGGCTTCGGCGACCCCGAGCCCCAATTCGGAGCGGTAATTCGGCCCTTTGCCCGGCGCCTCGTCGATGAGGAAATGGGCGAAGTAGTCCGCGTGCTGAAAATACGCCTGCGCGAGGTCTGGCGCCTGCGCGATCGCCGTGTCGAACTCTACGTTCGCCTTCGCCAACGTCGGGACGAGCGGGCCGTCATTGTGGGCGCGATTGAACAGGTCGACGCCGCGCTGATAAGCCAGGAACGCGTCGACGTTCTTCACACCTGCGTCCGCCATGACTGCGCGACTTTGCGCGTCGAGAAGCACGCCGAGAGCCTTCGCGACGTTTTCGGCGATGTCTCCCTGCACGGTGAAATCGTCGCCGAGAGAGCGGTCGAACGACTCCGACCACAGATGAAACCCGTCGGAGGCTCTGATGAGCTGCGCCGTGATGCGCGCATTCTCGCCCGAGCGGCGCACTGAGCCTTCCACGACATGCGCGACCCCCAGAGACTTGGCGACTTCGGGAATCGGCGTGTCCTTGCCCTTGAAGTGGAAGGCGGAAGTGCGCGCCGTGACGAGAAGGTCCGGAACTGTCGTCAGCGCGTTGATGATCTCCTCGGTGAGGCCGTCGGCGAAATAGCCGTCATTTTCGCCCGCAGACAACGCAACGAAGGGAAGGACCGCGACGGACCTTTCCGGCGCCGCTCGGGCGCCGCCCGTCGCGTCGCCATCCTTCACGACGTTTTCGCCGCGGGACGCCAGCGGCTCCCCAGGATGAGGCCCTGTTTCTGGGGCAGCAATAATGGAGGCCTCGCCTTGAGGAGCGCCCGCAGGGGGCGTCGCTAAAGGCGAGACTACGAAAAGCCAGACCGCAACAATCGCCATGAGGGCAAGCGCGAAGGCGCTGATCGCAATGTTGCGCCGATTGGATGAAGCAGCTGCCGACGCTGCCGACGGCAAGGCTGCCGTCGCAGTTCCGACGACCCCCAGCCGCGATTCGATCGCTGCGATCAATTTGTCGGGCGCAGAGCCTTCGTCGCTCCAAAGCGACAAATCCGTGCACTGAAACTGCCGAAAGCCGAGCGGCGGCGCCGCGCCGTCGAGCGAAACGGGAACCAGCTTGCCGCCATCGCGCGCAAACTCCGCCTCGTCCTTCACCCAGTTAGAATTGACGGAACGTTGCGACCAGGCGACGACCACAACCCGCGCCGCTTCAAGGGCCGATTGGATGTCCTTGGCGTACTCGTTCCCGCCGCGGATGTCGTCGTCCCACCAGACCGACCAGCCCCGCGCCCTCAGCGCGCTGGCGAGCTTTGTCACCCGCTCGCCGTCTTCGCGCGCATAGGAGATGAAGATGTCCGGCATCAGCGCCGCCGCCCTTTGGTCGGCCTTCGTCGCATATTACGGCACAGCCGGCCGGCGCACGACTCCCTGGCCGGACCTATTGCGCCTGCGGCAACGTACGCCGCATCTTCTGCGCAAAATCACGCAGACAGATTTCGCTGTCGGCGAGCGGACCCGCGGGGAAGCCGGCGCTCCCGTAGCCCTTGCCCTCGCGCGAAGTCTCATAACCGGCCTGCACGCGTTCGATGAGATCTTTGTCCTCGCGGTTGACGCTGCGGTTGATTCGCCAGTTCAAATAACGGCTGGCGCGCATTTCGCGGCGATCGTCGGGGAGCGCATAAGAGATTTCGCGCAGCAAAGTCCGCGTCGGCGACAACGGGACGAACTGCATGAAATCGACCTGATCGGGATAAAAATCGAAGGCGAGGTTGGGCCAGAGCTTCAGATACACCCAGGCGCGCCGGCGTTCCTCGGGCAGATGCGCGACGACGGGCAGGAACCTCTCGTACGCGCGCACCGAACGACCCTGATTGGCCCGCGGCGCGATCTCGGAAAAGATGTGGTAGGCGCCGTCGTCACGAATGGTCAGTCGGTAGGAATCGCCGACGAGGCTGTTGAGTCCTTCATGAGCGACAGGAAGATGAAGCGCGTCGACATAATTGTCGGTCGCGACCTTCCAGTTGCAGGCGCGCTCGCGCAATGCGATGCGCCCGAGCGCCGTCATCTCCACCGTGCGGTAGAGCGCAAACTCTTCTTGCATCGGCGCCGAGAAGGTCTCGAAGCTTTCTCCCCCGCCGCCCGTCCGTACGAAGACGAAGCCGCCGCAGGTCCCGACTTCGACGGAAACGAGGTTGAATTTCGACGGATCGAAGGGCTCGTATTCCGCGCGCTGAGGCGCGCCGACAAGCCGGCCGTCCAGCCCGTATGTCCAGGCGTGGTAGGGACAGACGATGCGCGCGCCGCACTGTCCGAAGGAGTCATCGAGCAGCCGCGCCGCGCGGTGTCGGCAGACGTTACGGAAGCCGCGGATTGCGCCGTCGCCGCCGCGCACGACGAAGGCGAGATCGCCGAGGAAGGCGAGCGTCGCATAGCGGCCGCGTTCGGCGATATCGGACTCATGGCAGACGATCTGCCAGCTTCCGCCGAAGACTTTCTCGCGCTCCGCGGCGAAGAAGCCCTCATCCCAATAGGTCCAGGCCGGCAGGCCGCACTCGGTCTGGTTTGTGCTCATCGCTCTATTCTAGCCGAATTCTCTGACCTTCGCCCGCCTGCCCCGCAGCTTCATAGACTGCAGCCGTAGCGGCCACATCTTGCAATCCGGAGCCGGTCGAATCGAAGAGCACGATTTCGTCTTCCGAGCGCCGCGCCCTTGCGGCGCCTGCGACGATCTCGGCGAGGCCAACGACGCTGTCCTTGCGGGCCGTTCCGGCGCGGATCGCATGCGCGAGATCGCCATCGGCGGCGCAGACATCGGGATCGTCGGCGCAGACGCGCGCCTCGGCGAAGACTTCCGCGGCGATCTCGTTCTTGTCGGGATTATCGGCGCCGACCGCAGCCACGAACGCGCCCTTGGGGATCATCCCCAGTCGGACGAACGGCGCCGCCGCCGGCGTTATGGTTACGGCGATGTCGCAGCCGGCGAACGCGCCCTCCGGCGATGCGGCGACGCGCGCCTTATTGAAGCGCCCCGCCGACCATTGCGCCAACGCCTCAGCGCGCCCTCGGTCGAGGTCGAAGACGGCCAGAGTCGTCATGGGGAAAAGATCGGCCATCGCGTCGACCATATACCGGGCCTGCGCTCCGGCGCCGATGAGCGCGAGGCAGCTCGACTTCGCCTTCGCTCCATATTGGGCGGCGAGCGCGGCCGTCGCCGCGGTTCTCAAAGCAGTCAATGCGCCGGATTGCAAAATCGCGAGCGGGCGGCCGTTCTCCGTCGAAAACAACGCGATGACGCCCTGAACGGTCGGCAGGCCGAAGGCGCGCATATTCTCCGGATAATTCGCGTTGATCTTCGCGGCGAAATATCGGCCGGCGCCGGGCATGAGGCCGGCCTTGACGTGAATTTTTCCGCGCGCGGTCTTGAATCCGATGCTGCGCGGCTGATCGGACGGCGCAGCGTGCAGGGCCCGATACGCGTCTTCGATTGCGTCACGGCACAGGCGCGGCGTGAGCAGTCTCGCAATCGCTGCGGCGTCGAGGAATAGCAGGTCGTGATCGCATGGATTCGCCATGTTTCGCTCCCGTGATCGTCGGAGCAGAACTTGGGCGAAGCGCCTGTCGGGCGTCTGCATCGGCCCGCACATTGATGCATAAGCCACTGATGCCCGAAGCGTCAATCGAGCTTGACGATCGCGCAACGGATCAAATAAATATCGTTTCACGGGGTCGGTGCGAACGCCCCGTCAGGCGCAGGCCCAAGATTCGCGATCCCGCTCCTGCGGGTTTCGAAAGGGCGTGCGATGATTACCAGCGAAAATCTGCTTTTGCGGCTCGGCCAGTCTGACTGGCCGCTCGTCTTCGACATGCGCGGCGACGACGAAGTCGCGAAAACCGCGCGTCTGTTGCCCGCCGCGCGCCGGATCGGGCAGGCCCAGGTTCTCGATGCGGTCGCGAACGAACCGCGCGACGCGAGCATTGTTGTCTATTGCCAGAAGGGCGGACCGCGCGCCGAAGCAGCCGCCGCGCTGTTGCGCGCGAATGGCTTCCATGTGGAAAGCCTGCAGGGCGGCGTCACGGCTTGGCTCGCAGCCGGAGCCCCGACGGTTTCGTCCGAACGGATCGCGCGCATCGGAGCAGCCAGTCGCTGGGTGACCCGCGCGCGGCCGAAGATCGACCGCATCGCCTGCCCCTGGCTCATCCGCCGCTTCGTCGATCCAGCAGCGCAATTCTTCTACGTCGATGCGGGAACGGTGTTCGACGCCGCAAAGCTCCTCGGCGCGGAGCCTTTCGATATCGACGGCGCGCGCTTCTCGCATGAGGGCGACGCCTGCAGTTTCGACACTTTCGTCAAGGCCTTCGACATCGAAGATCAAGCGCTTGCGCGCGTCGCAACGGTCGTCCGCGGCGCCGACACCGCGCGGCTCGATCTCGCGCCGGAAGCGGCCGGCCTCCTCGCCATGTCGCTCGGTCTATCGGCCGCGATTCCGCGCGACGAAGACATGCTCGCCCGCGCGATGACGCTTTACGATTCGCTCTACGCATGGGCGCGGCACGCGACGTCGGAACGCCACAACTGGCCGGCGCGGGGATGACATTCGCTCCTATCGGGGCAGATGCGCCGCGCATTGGAGCCGCGGCGCCATCCTTCGCAGAAGCGTTCCGCGTCTGGCTCCGGATCGGCTTTCTCTCCTTCGGCGGGCCGGCGGGGCAGATCGCGCTGATGCACCGCATCCTGATCGACGAGAAGAAATGGATCGATGAGCCGCGATTCCTGCATGCCCTGAATTTTTGCATGCTGTTGCCCGGACCCGAAGCGCAGCAGCTTGCGACCTATGTGGGCTGGCTTCTGCACAGAACCTGGGGCGGCGTTGTCGCCGGAATCCTGTTCGTCCTGCCGGGAGCGCTCGTCATGCTGCTCCTCAGCATTCTTTATGTTTCGTACACGGATTTATCGGCGGTTCAGGGGATTTTCTTCGGCGTTAAGGCAGCGGTCATCGCGGTCGTCAGCGAAGCGGTGATCAGGATTTCGCGACGCGCCCTGACGTCGAGAGCGCTTGTCGCCGTCGCCGCGGCCGCTTTTATCGCGATCTTCTTCTTCGCGGCGCCATTCCCGGCGATCGTCCTTGCCGCCGCGTTGACCGGATTCGCCGGATCGGCGCTCCGGCCGGACCTTCGCCGGGCGAATTCCGCACATGGCGAAAGCCTCCTTTCGACGACGCGCGTCGATGTCCGGGGCGCGCTGCGCAACGCCGCGGTCTGTCTCTTCCTCTGGATCGCGCCGGGTGCTGCGCTCTTTGCCGCGCTTGGCCCCGATCATGTGTTCGTGACGGAAGCGGCGTTCTTCTCCAAAATGGCGGTCGTCACCTTTGGCGGCGCCTACGCCGTGCTTGCCTATGTCGCGCAGCAGGCCGTCGAGACCTACGGATGGCTCGCGACCGGTGAAATGATCGACGGCCTCGGGCTCGCCGAAACGACGCCGGGGCCTTTGATCCTTGTTCTCGAATTCGTCGGATTCCTCGCAGGATATCGCGGTGAAACCGGCCTTCCGCCGCTTCTCGCTGGAACCATAGGCGCGTTCGTCGCGGTCTGGTTCACCTTTGTCCCATGCTTTTTCTGGATCTTTCTCGGCGCACCGTTCATGGAGCGGCTGCGCGGTGCAAGACGGCTGAACGCAGCGCTCGCCGTGATCACGGCGGCCGTCGTCGGCGTCATCCTCAATCTCGCGGTCTGGTTCTCCGTACACGTCCTCTTCACGGAAGTGAATGTTTGGGCGGTCGGACCGGTGCGAACGCTCTCTCCCGATTTCGCTTCGATCGACGTTTATGCGCTCGTCCTGTCCGCGGCAGCGATCCTCGCCATGCTGCGTTTCAAGGCCGGCATGTTGCCGACTTTGGGCGCGGCGGCGGCCGCCGGTCTCGCCCTCTCGGTGCTAGGGTTGAGATGATACGGCCATCAGGGCTCACACATCAGCCGAGATAGGCGGACATCAGAGGCCTGATCACTGACATCTGAATCAGAGCTGCGCCATAGCTTTGACAATGCGGTCGGACTGGGCGATCGGCGGCAGCGCGTTCAACGCATCCTGGAAATAATGACCGGCCTCCTCCGGCCGACCGCGTTTGACCGAAACCAGCGCGCGCCCGACCAGCGCCTCATAATTGTCGGGCGTGTAAGCGAGAAGCCGGGCGAAGACGCCGTCGGCCTCCTCGAGCTGTCCTTCGATCGCGTCGCAAAAGCCGATATCGACCATGGCGTCGAGCGCCCAGGCGTCGGCCTTGAGGCGCGCCCGCGCCGACTGGCAGTCGTCGCCGCTATAGCGGCGCCCGAGAATGGTTTCCGCAGTGGCGCGCAAGTCGAAATCCGCGCCGAGGAGCTGCGAGGGGCGAGCCGGAAGCGGAGCTGGCGTCGCGGCCGGCCGCGGCGCTTCGGCTGGACGATCGTCGGCGCGCTTCGGCGGTTCGAATCGTTCCGGCGGATCGAGACTGGCGAATTGCAGCTGATCGGCCTGCGGCGCCTCCCTCAGCGGCGGGGGTCTCATATCGCCGACCGGCGTGATCGCCGCGAGGATATGCGGCCCGCCGGTCGCTTTTGGCGACTCTTGCGGCGCAACTTTCGCCGCGGACTGCGCAACCGCCGGCGCCGGATCGGCGAATTCGAGGTCGATGCAGGAGGCGGTGGCCGCATCGATGACGCAGCGCCTGATCGACGAAGCGACGAGGGCGCTTTTGCTCCTGATCGACAGCGCCGTGCCCCCATCCGCCGGCGTAAAGTCTAGCGCCGATGCGTGGCGGCTGCGTTCGCGCAAGTCGACATTCAGCGACTCCTTGACGCCGGGGATGAAATATTCGCCGTTCGCCCGCGCGCCGATACGGCAATCGTCTTCGCAAATCAGTGCGACGCGCAAGTATTTGCCGCGTTCGCCGACCTGGACGTCCGACAGCGCGTTGCGGGATACGACCGCAGCGGCGGCATTCGCCGCGGCGAATACGATCACCGCGAGCGCCGGCGTCAGCGGCGCAATCGGCGCGATCCTCACCGCGATTCGCGAAATCCGGCGCCCCGTGCGTGACATTCCCGCGTTCCGACCGAACGAATCAAGGCAAACTGGCGAGAGTCGGGAGGCCGGTCAAAGGGGTTTCGCCAATCAAAGGAGGCGCATATGTCCGCCTTGAACGATGCGTTCGATGTCCTCGTCGCCGATCGCGATTCCGGCGCGAAAGCCGTGCATGTCCGCGTCAAGCATTGGATGCGGCCGGCCTCGGCCGCCCGCAATGACGGAGTCTTCTGCCTGACCAACGAGGCGACAAACCGCGACGAATTCGAAAGCAGCATCGACGAATTGATCGCGCAGCTTGAGCGCCTGAAGGCCGAAAGCCGCAGGAAGCTCGCCAAGGCGTTCAGCGCGGGTTGAGTCCGTCATTCGGTTGTCGTTCGAGGTCGCCGGATGAAAGACTCTGATCCGCCGTCGCGAAGCTTCCTCGAATTCTTCGCCGGCGGCGGCATGGCGCGTCTCGGACTCGCCGCCGGTTGGCGTTGTCTTTTCGCCAACGATGTCGACGCGAAGAAGTGCGCCTCCTACCGCGCCAATTTCGGCGGCGAGCATCTCATTGAGGCCGACATCGCATCCCTGACCCGCCGCTCTCTGCCTGAGCGCCGGGCCGATCTCGCCTGGGCGTCGTTTCCGTGTCAGGACCTGTCTCTTGCGGGCGCGCGCACCGGCCTTTCGGGAGCGCGATCCGGACTGTTCTTCGAGTTCATGCGCCTGATCGCCGAACTCCGCGCGGGGGCGCCGCGTCTGATCGTGCTCGAGAATGTCTGCGGTCTCCTCACCTCGCATGGTGGAGCGGATTTTCGCGCCATTGTCGAAGCGCTCATCGAAGCCGGCTACATCGCTTCGGCATTGGTGATCGACGCCAAGGCATTTACGCCGCAATCGCGGCCGCGGTTGTTCATTTTCGGGTTTCGCGACGGCGGCGGGGCGTTCGGCGCGCGACCATCGCCCGACGAATTCACTCCGCGGTCCCTCATTCGGTCGATCGACGCGCTGCCGGCAATCGCTGTGCGTCGCTGGCGCTGGCTTGGCGGGCGGCTCGCGCGGACGCGCAACGTTTCGCTGGCCGACGTTCTCGACGCCGACGCAGACTGGTCGCGCGCGGCGGGCGCTAGGGCTCTGGCGCTGATGTCCGCGCAGCAGCGAACCGCAGCTGACGCGCTCCTTAAGAGCGGCGACACGCACATCGGCGCCGCGTTCCGCCGAATTCGCATTGAGCGCGGCCGCCGCGTCCAGCGTCTTGAAGCTCGGTTTGACGGGCTCGCGGGTTGCCTCAGGACGCCCGCGGGCGGCTCATCGCGACAAATCCTGTTGCGCATCGAAGGCGGGGAGATCTTCGCACGCCTACTCAACCCGCGCGAAGCGGCGCGGCTGATGGGAGTCCCCGACGACTACCTTCTGCCCGAGGGCGCGACCGACGCGTTGCGCCTCGTCGGCGACGGCGTTTGCGCTCCTGTGGTCCGCTGGATCGCGGAGGAGATTCTGGCGCCGGCGCTCTCGCGCAGCGCCGCCGCGGCAGCTTGAAGTTATTGCTCCGGCTGGCCCCCCTCGGGGATTCATGCGAAAAAATCGCGCCCATGGATCAAAGATCTGCCGAGATCGCCCGGGCGCATCGGAACGCGTTCGAGGAGGCGGGCGCGACGCGCGTCTTCGCGTTCGGCGCGCGCACGCGCGGCGATCATCGGCCGGACAGCGACCTCGATCTTCATCGATTATGATCGCGACGCGCTCCGCATGAGTCTGTTTGAGCTCGTCGGGGTCGAATTGACGCTTGCCGATGCGCTCGGCGTTCCCGTCTACATTACGACGCGCCAATCTCTCCACCCGATGATGCGGGACAAAATTTTACAAGATGCGGTGCGCCTGATCTGATGACGCGCGATCGCCGCTCCGCCGATGAGGGCCGCCATCCTTGAGATTCTTACAGGTGAACGGCCATAACCGCAGGCGCTCGCGGCGGAGCGCCGACACGTTCTCCCGCGCCAAGCGCTCGGAGATCATGCGTGCGGTCAAAGGGCGGGACACGAAGCCTGAGGTCGCGCTCAGGAAGGCGTTGTTCGCGCGCGGGTTCCGCTACCGGCTGCACGGGGACCTGCCGGGGAGGCCCGACCTCGTGTTTGCCGCGCGGCGCGCGGTGATTTTCGTCCATGGCTGCTTCTGGCACGGGCATGACTGCCCGCGGGGCGCGCGCGCGCCGAAGACCAACGCCGCCTATTGGCGGGCGAAGATCGCCAAGAACCGCACGCGCGACGACGCCGTTAGAGCAGAGTTGAAGCTCCTCGGCTGGCGCGTGCTGGTTTTATGGGAATGCGGCCTGAAGGATCTACACCGCGCGGCGGCGAAGGCCGCGACGTGGCTGCAAAGAAACGGCTTCGAGGAATGAGCGCTGACATCGTTCAGTCTGAAACTCGGTCCGGCGGCCGCTATCGTCTCAACACCGAGCATGGGGACGCTGAACTCCACTACACGGTGATCGATGGCGCGATGGTCATCGACCGCACTTACGTGCCGCCGAAAGCGCGCGGCCGCGGCGTTGCGCTTCAGCTCGTCGAGCGCGCGGTCGACGACGCGCGGAAGGCCGGCCGCAAGGTCGTTCCCGAATGCTCCTACGCCGCAGCTGTGTTCGGCCGGCGGCCGGAGTGGAAGCCGCTTCGCGCGTGACCTCCGCCTAAAACGCGTCCGCCGGGAGCGCCATCATCGATGCAGCGCCGGCCTTCGCTTTGGCTAGATGGCTCTTCGCCTCGGGGAGGATGCGGTCGAGAAAATAGCGCCCGGTCGCCAGCTTGTGGATGTACCAGGCGTCTTTTTCGCCCGCCGCGATTTTCGCGAGGGCAGCCTTCGCCATGCGCGCCCAGCTTTCGGCGAGCGCGGTCAGGCCGAAAAGGTGCAGCAGGTCCATCGAGCCGGCGGCGGCGTTGTCGAAATTCGCCATCGCGTTCGCGCCCATCCACTGGATCGCTTCGCCGAGATCGGATTTCGCCGACGCGAGGCCGTCGAGGAAGGGCGCAAGGTCCGCGGCGCCGCGATTATCGGCGATGAATTCGTCGAGGTCGGCGAACCAGGCCGTCCACGCGCGTCCGCCGTCCTTCATCAGCTTCCTCCCGACGAGGTCGAGGGCCTGAATGCCGTTGGTCCCTTCGTAAATGAGCGTGATGCGGGCGTCGCGGACGAACTGCTCCATCCCCCATTCGTCGATATAGCCGTGGCCGCCCAAAACCTGCTGCGCGTTCGATGCGTGCCAGTATCCCTTCTCGGTGAGGTAAGCCTTCAACACCGGCGTCATCAGCCCAAGATAATCGTCCGCCTTCTGACGGTCTTCGGCGCTTTCCGACTTGTGAAGAAGATCGGCCCTGAGCGCGGCCGCCAGGAGCCAGGAGCGCCCGCCCTCCACCGTGGCCTTCTGGTCCAAGAGCATGCGGCGAACGTCGGGATGGACGATGATCGGATCGGCGGGTTTTTCGGGATTCTTCGCGCCGGTGACTGATCGCCCCTGCAGGCGGTCTTTCGCATAGGCCGCGGCGTTCTGGTACGAGACCTCGGAGACCGCGAGCCCCTGCATCGCGACGCCGAGGCGCGCTTCGTTCATCATGGTGAACATCGCCTTGAGCCCGTGATTGGGTTCGCCGAGCAGCCAGCCCGTCGCCCCATCGTAATTCATCACGCAAGTCGAATTCGCGTGGATGCCCATCTTCTCTTCGATCTTGCCGCAGGAGACGGCATTGCGCGGCCCGGGCGACCCGTAGGCGTTGATCAGAACTTTCGGCACAATGAAGAGCGAGATGCCTTTGACGCCTTCCGGCGCGCCTTCGATGCGCGCAAGCACGAGATGGATGATGTTTTCGGTCAGATCGTGCTCGCCGGCTGAAATGAAAATCTTCTGCCCGGAGATTTTGTAGGACCCGTCCGGCTGTGGAGCCGCCTTCGATCGCAACAGCCCGAGATCGGTGCCGCAATGCGGTTCGGTCAAGTTCATGGTGCCGGACCATTCGGCCGAGACCATTTTCGGCAGGTATTGGGCCTGCTGCTCGTCGGTTCCGTGGGCGCGGATCGTCGCCGCCGCACCGCGCGAAAGGCCCGGATACATGGCGAAAGCCATGTTGGCCGCAGAGATCATTTCACCAACGGCTGAACCGACGACGTAGGGAAGGCCCTGGCCGCCATATTCCGGACTCGCGCTCAGTCCCTGCCATCCGCCTTCGCGGTAGGCTGCGTACGCCTCCTTGAACCCCTTCGGCGTCGTCACAGAACCGTCCGGACGCCGCGTGCAGCCCTCCCGGTCGCCGGAGTGATTGAGCGGATGGAGCACTTCGCTCGAAAATTTCGCCGCCTCTTCGAGGATCGCATCGACGACGTCGGCGGGCGCATCGGCAAAGCCCGGCAGATTTGAATATTTCGAGATTTCGAGGACGTCATGCAGAAGGAACTGCAGGTCCCGAACGGGCGCGGCGTAAACGGTCATGATCGATCCTGAAAAATCGTCCTCATAATCAAGCCGGCGCTTCATCCGGTAAAGTGCGTCGCGCACCTCGCGTCGGCGACAACCTTCGTTAACGCGGCTTTAAGCGTCTAAGTCTTTGAATGCCGTTTCGAGAGGCAAATTGCCCTTTGCGCAAACGGCGAAGCACCTTACCGCTCAGGCGATTCGAGCGGGGTCAAAGCGCCCCAAAGCGCGATCGGCCTCGCGATGGCAATGCGGCGGCGAACCGCCCGAATGCGGGAATTTGACCGGGGTCGGCTATGAAATCGAGCGCACCGTGGAGCGTCAAAGGAGTCGAGCGGGACGCGCGCGAAACGGCCAAGGAAGCGGCGCGCCGCGAAGGCATGACCGTCGGCGAATGGCTCAATCACGTCATTTCCGCAGCGGGCGAACCCCTCTCGACGGACGGCCACATCGAAGGTCTGAAAATTTCCGACCTCGTCAACGCCATCGAGCATATGAGCCGGCGGCAGAGCGAATTGGACGCCAAGGCGTCGTCGGCCGTCGATGACGTCTCGCGCAATCTCGCCGGCGCAGTCGACCGCCTGCAAAGGCTTGAACGGATCAAGCCGGTCGCCGTCGCTGATGACCCCTCGCTCGGCGAACGAGTCGCGCGGCTGGAGGATAAATCCGGAGACCGGGGCCGAATCGACGCCTTGAAAGCGCTCGAGAAAGCGGTGTGCCAGGTCGCGCTTCAATTCGATGCCGCGCAAAAATCCTCAGCGTCCCGAACCGAGTCCCTCGAACGGCAAATCCAGCAGCTTGCGTCCCGCCTCGACGGGTCAGTCGACCGATCCGGGCCCGCCGTCGGGCGTCTTGAAGCCGGCCTCGAAAGCCTGTCGTCACGCCTTTCGCGAATGGAACAAGCCGCGGAGGCGGACGCCGGTGACGACGAGTTCGTCGAACGCACCGGAGCGCGCTTGCGCGTGCTCGGCGAAGAGATCAAGCGCGGCGGCGACCAAGTCCGCAGCCTCGAAGGCATCGTCAAACGCGTCTCGGAGCAGGTCGACGCCGCCGAGCGGCGCAGTTCCGAGGGGGTCCAGCGCGTCGCTGAGACGATCGCCGCGCTCAAGAGCCATATCGCAGGCGCAGAAACTCAAAAGACGCCCGACATCGAAGCCGCCATGGCCGACGCCGCGCGGCGCACCGAAACCCGCATCGTCGAATTGCAGCGATCGTTCGAAACGATTCTCACCAAGCTCGAACAGGGTTCCGGTCGATCGCGAGATTCGGCTGCCCTCGCTGCGCCGGGTGGTACGACCGACGCCCCTACGCCAATCCCGCTCCAGGCCGTGGCGCTTCAGACGGCCGCCGACAGCGATGACGATTTCGCGCCGTCATCGTCCGTCGCCGACGACATGTTCGACCTCGACTCAACCGAGCCGACGGTCGGCGCGACGCCTTCAGAGATGGAGCAAGACGAGGCACCCGAAGTTCCCGATCTCGCAACGTCAGACGATATAGACGCCATTCTCGCAGAACTTGACGGCCTCGGCATAGGACCCGAACGGTCGATCGATCCTGCGACGCTGCCAGTGGCGTCCGCTGCATCGACGGAGACGACGACGTCCGAAACGCTCACGGCGGCTACGCCCGCGTCCAGTGAAGAGATAGCCGTCCCGGCCCCAACCTTCATCCAGGAGGCCCGCCGCGCCGCCAAGGAAGCGGCGGAAAAAGCAGCGGCGGCCGAAGAGCAACCGCGCCGGAAGCTGACGCCGAAGCAGCGGGCGATCCTCGCCGCGAAAGTCCGGCGCAAGCGGCTAGCTGCGGAACAGGGAGTGGTTGCGACGGCGTCTGTCGCCGCAGCGCCGGCGACCGATGCGGCCGAAGCGCCGATAGCAATCAAAACCGAGGGTAAGAAGTCTCGGTCAGCGATTGCAGCCGCAATCCTGAAAGCGCGGTCGTTCTTGCCGAAGCCGAAGGCGGAGACGACTTCCGAGACGATTATTCCGGATGTCCTTGATGCAGTCGGCGCCAGCCGGGCGCAAACGAAAAAGCTCAGTAGGCCGGTGACGCTTGCTTTCGCCGCGGCGATCGCGCTCGCCGGCGCGGCGCTCGTCTTCCTGCTGAAAGACGTGGTCTTCACCGACAAGGAAAGGGTCGCAAACGTCCCGCGCCCGTATGAGGCCGGCGTCGAACAGGCCGCCATTGCCCCCAAGCCGCAGCTTAAGGACGATCAGCAGCCGGAAGTTCCAGCCCCGCCCGTCGTCAAGCCGCGCGCTCTCTATCTCGACGCCGTTGCACGGCTGAAAACGGCGACCGACGAGAGGACGACGGGGGAGGCGATCCACGGCCTAGAACAGGCGGCCGCGCTCGGCCATCCGCCGGCGCAGCTGCAGCTGGGCGAACTCTACAAGCTCGGACAGGGCGTCCCGCAGGATCCCGCTCAGGCGCGCGCCTGGTATGAGCGGTCCGCCAATGGCGGCAACGTGCTCGCCATGCACCGGATCGGCGTCATGGCCGCGCGCGGACAGGGCGGGCCGGTCGACCAGACGGCGGCGGTTTCATGGTTTGAGAAGGCGGCAGGTCTCGGACTTGTCGATTCCCAATACAATCTTGGTGCCATCTATCACCCGGGCGGCGACGGTTCCGCCGCCGGCGTTCAGGAAGTCACGAAAGCCTACTACTGGTATGCGCTCGCCGCGAAGAACGGCGACACCCAAGCCGGCGCGCTCGCCGCCGGACTCGCCGGCGGCCTTGCCGCGGCGCAACGCGGCGAACTCGATGCCGCGGTGGCGGCCTGGAAGGCGAAAACACCCGATCCCGACGCCAACGAGATCGCGCCGGCGTCGTAACCCGCGCGGATTGGCGCGCTTGTCGGGCGCCGACGCGCTCCTGTAAGGGCCGCCTCGCCGCCTGCTTCCGGCGCAAGCGGCGCCCTGAAGCGGTCGCGCTCATGCAGGTCTATCTTCCGATCGCGGAGATGCCCGTCGATCCGTTCATCATCATCCTGATGGGCGCGGGCGTCGGATTCCTGTCGGGCATGTTCGGCGTCGGCGGCGGGTTCCTGATGACGCCGCTTCTGATCTTCCACGGAATTCCGGCCGCCGTCGCGGTCGGCACTGAGGCCGCTCATATCGTGGCCTCTTCCGTCTCCGGAGTGACAGCCCATTTGAGGCGCAAGACCGTCGACATGCAGATGGGCGCATTCCTCGTCGCTGGCGGGGCTGCCGGCGGCGCGGTCGGCGTTTTTCTGTTTCGTTATCTGCGCTCGTTGGGTCAGATCGAGACCTTTGTTTCGCTCTCTTACGTGATCTTCCTCGGGCTCATTGGATCTCTCATGCTGGCCGAGAGCCTGCGCGCCATCGTCCGCGAACCAAAAAAAGGCGCTCCGCGGCGGCGCCGGCGTCGCACCGCCTGGATGGCCGCGCTCCCGTTCGCGATGCGGTTCCGTCGCTCGCAGCTCTTCATCAGCCCCATTCCGCCGGCCGCGCTGGGATTTGTGGTCGGCGTCCTGTCCGCCATCATGGGCGTCGGCGGCGGATTCATCCTGGTGCCGGCGATGATCTATATTCTGCAGATGCCGACAGCCGTCGTCGTCGGCACGTCGCTCTTCCAAGTCACCTTTGTGACTGCGGTCGTCACCGTCCTTCAGGCGGCGGCCAACAAGACGGTCGACATCTTCCTTGCGCTCCTGTTGCTCGCCGGCGGGGTCGTTGGCGCGCAATTGGGCGCGCGCGCCGCGGTTTTCTTGAAGGCCGAGCACCTTCGCGCCCTGCTCGCTCTGATCGTGCTCGCCATCTGCATCCGCCTCATCTTCGGGCTGGTCCTTCCGCCCGACCAGTCCTACGTGGTCGAAGCCCTGTGATTGCGATCGTTGCGATCTTCATTCTGCTTTTCGCGTCGGCGGCGCGGGCGAGCGACATCGCGGTGGCGCTGACCGACGACGTCATCGAGGTCGATGCGGGGTTCTTCGGGGCCCATTTCGTTCTTTTCGGCGCCGTCACCGGAACGGACGATCCTGAAGGCCATGACATCGTCGCCGTCGTCAGGGGACCGCCGACAACCTTCCGTATACGGCCGATGGTGCGCGAGCGCGCGATCTGGCGCGCGGGGCCTGCGATCGATATCGAGGGCGAACCAGGACTCCTGCTTGCGCTCGCCACGCGTCCCTTGGCTGACGTCGCGCCCGCCGCGACCCTGCGCGACCTTGGCGCGGCCGCAGATCCGGAGCGCATCGCCGCAAGCCTCGCCCCGCGCTCGGACGCCGCCGCGCGCCATCTTGAAAGCGGCGGCGCTCAAATCGTCGGCGCGGCCTTCATTAACGATGGGCTTCGGACCGGGCGCGTCCGCGAGACCTCGGGCGCCGTCAGATTCCGCAAGGGCGGGCTTTTCTCGATCGATGTGGCGCTGCCGCCGCGCACGCCGGTCGGCGCCTATTCAGTCGAAACGTTTCTGCTGCGGGACGGCGCCGTCGTCGCCCGCGACAACGCCGCGCTCGCCGTCGACAAGGTGGGCGTCGAGCGCCGGATCTTCGAACTGGCGCACCGGCGGCCCTTCGCCTACGGCCTTGCCTGCGTCAGCATCGCGCTGGCCGCCGGCTGGCTCGCGGCCGCGGCGTTTCGCAAATAGCAAAATCCCGGCTAAGCTCGCCTTCGTGTCGGGGGCGTAAACATGTCCGATCGCCATCGGGAGGAATTGACGAAACTCGGCCTCATCGGGCTCATCCCGCTGATCGTCGCTTTCATCGGGGTCTGGTTGTCCCCCGTCATCGTCCCTGCAAGCCTCGCATTCGATTTGCGCGAAACGGCGCTCATCTACGGCGCAATGATCGCCAGCTATTCGGCCGGTTTCGGCCATGGAACGATTCTCGCCAAGGCCGACCGCACCGCCGAACCGCTCACGCCGGGCGTCGTCGCCGCTCTGATCGCGTGGATCGCCGCTTGGCCGGCCGGTTCATTCGGAATTCCGATTCCCGATATTGCGCGATTCATTCTGGTGATCGGCGCGCTCGCCTATTTCCTGATGCGCGATTTGCGCGCGGTCGGAGAGGGTCTCATGCCAGCCTGGTACGGGCCGCTACGCACGCGCCTGACCTTCTGGGCGACGATTTCGCTCGCCATGATTGTTGCGCGGCTCCTCATTTCCTCTGCGACCGGCGTTTGAAGTACGGCCGGCCGACGGCCTATCGTCCGGGCGTAATCTGCGGGGCTGCGCGTGAGCTTCGACCTCAAGATTGTCGGCGGCGGCGTCCATGACGGCGACGGCGGCGCATTCCGCGCCGATGTCGGCGTGAAGGACGGAATGATCGCCGAAATCGGCTCCTGCGCCGCTCATGCCGACCGCACGATCGACGCCGAAGGCGCAATCGTCACGCCCGGGTTCATCGACCTCCACACGCATTATGACGGCCAGATCACCTGGGACGAAGAGCTGCGTCCGTCGGTCCAGTTCGGCGTCACCACAGTCTTGATGGGCAATTGCGGAGTCGGTTTCGCGCCGGTGAAGCCAAGAGACCATGATCGGCTGATCCGCCTGATGGAGGGCGTCGAGGACATCCCCGGAACGGCGCTCCATGAAGGCATCTCCTGGGGATGGCAGAGCTTTGGCGAATATCTCGACAGGATCGCGCGCATTCCGCACACGATGGATTTTGCTGCGATGGTCGGACACGATCCGGTCCGCGTCGCGGCGATGGGCGAGCGCGCCGTCGCCGGAGAACCTGCGACCGAGGACGACATCAGGCGCATGCAGGCGCTTCTCAGCGCAGCGCTCGATGCCGGCGCCGCAGGCCTTTCCATCGGCCGCACCGACATTCACCGCACCGCCGACGGCGACTGGACGCCGTCATCGGAGGCGGCGCGCGAGGAGCTGGCCGGACTTGCGTCCGTGTTGCGCGGGCGCGAACGCGGCGTCCTTCAGGTCGTCAATGATTTCAACCTCGAACGGCCCGGCGACCAGTTTCCGGAGGAATTCGCGTTGATCGAGGCGTTCGCTCGCGCCGGCGGAAAGCCCTGCTCGATTTCATTAATGCAGCGCGATTTCGCGCCGGATCAGTGGCGGCGCATTCTCGCCGAAACCGAGCGATTGAACGCCGAAGGCGTTGATTTCCGCGTGCAGGCGGCGCCGCGCGCCATCGGCGTCTTCAATGGCCTGCAATGCTCGATGCATCCCCTGATGGCGCAGCCGCTCTATCGCACCATCAAGGACCTGCCGCTAGAGGCCCGCGTCGCAATCCTTCGCGATCCGGACTTCAAACGGAAATGTCTTGCCGAGAAGCCAGTGAAGCTCGCCGGCCCCGGCTCTTCGATCCCGCCGATCGTCGATACGATGATTGCGGCGATCGACCTCGTCGCCAACAAATTCTACCGGCTCGGCGATCCGCCGGAGTACGATCAGGGCCCGGAGCGTTCACTCGGCGCCGAAGCCCGCCGCAACGGCTTTTCGGTCATGGAGAAGCTCTACGATACGCTGCTCGAACGCGACGGCCGGCAGCTCATCTATTTTCCGATCTATAACTACACCGAGTTCTCATACGGCAATGTCGGCGCGATGTTGCGGCATCCCAACGCCCTCCTCGGACTTTCGGACGGCGGCGCCCATGTCGGCACCATTTGCGACGCGAGCTTTCCGGCCTATCTTTTGAGCTATTGGACGCGCGACCGCGAGCGCGACCGCATCCCCCTTCCGCGTGCGATCCAGATGCTGACCGCCGACGCAGCCGACTATCTGAAACTCACCGACCGCGGGCGGCTCAAGGTCGGGCTCAAAGCCGACATTAACGTCATCGACTACGATGCGCTCGCATTGAAGTCGCCGCGCATGGTCCGCGACCTCCCCGCCGGCGGCCAGCGGCTTCTTCAGGACGTGATCGGGTTCCGCGCCACCCTCGTCTCCGGCCGCCCAGTCGTCGATCGTGATCAGGTGACGGACGAACGGCCGGGAAAGCCGGTGAAGTTCAATTGAACGGCGAATTGTCGTCCGGGGCAAGCTGGCGCGCGAATGCGCGCCGGCGCCGATCCGGGACCTTGTCATACCGCGTGAGGTCCGGGCTCTCGGCGATGCGTTGCCGCATCTCTGGGCCGGGATGACATTGGAGAGCCGCATGAAACTCCTCCGCAGCATACTGGCCCTACTTGCTGGCATCGTCGTCATCGTCGTCCTCTCGACCGCGACCGATCTCGCGCTGGAGAAATCGGGGGTTGTTCCGCCGCCCGCCGAACAATCGGCGAAGCCCGAATTCTTCTATCTCTTCGCGGCCTATCGCTTCCTCTATACGGTGATCGGCGCATGGGTGACGGCGAGGCTCGCGCCGTCGGCGCCGATGCGTCACGCGCTCATTCTCGGACTGATCGGGACCGCCCTCGGAGCGCTCGGGGCCGTCGTCACGTGGGGAAAGGGGCCGGACTGGTACGCGCTGTCCCTGCCGATCACCGCGATTCCGTTGTGTTGGCTCGGCGGCAAACTCGCAATGCGGGCGTAGGGCGGATGCAATCCGCCGACTGTCTCTCCGCAGACGACGATGGCGGATTTCATCCGCCCTACTTTTCGCCTCCGGCTTTTGCTAGGGACTTCGATCACAACCGCGTTCCCGCCATGCCTGTTTTCCAAACGAAGATCGATCGGCGCTCGGAGGGTTTCGCCGCCAATGAGACGGCGATGCGGAAGCTCGTCGATGAGCTGAAGGCGAACACCGCGAAGCTCGCCGAGGGCGGCGGCCCCCGCTACGCCGACCGCCACAAGGCGCGGGGGAAGCTCCTCGCCCGCGAGAGGATCGAGAGGCTTCTGGATTCCGGCGCACCGTTTCTGGAGCTAGGAACCTTCGCCGCCTGGGGCATGTATTCGGGCGATGTGAACGCGGCCGGCATGGTCACCGGCGTCGGCCGCATCTCCGGCATCGAATGCATGATCGTCGCCAACGATCCGACGGTCAAAGGCGGCACCTACCATCCGATCACGGTGAAGAAGCACCTGCGCGCGCAGGAGATCGCCGGCGAAAACCGGCTTCCTTGCGTCTATCTCGTCGAGTCCGGCGGCGCGTTCCTGCCGATGCAGGACGAAGTCTTTCCGGACAAGGACGATTTCGGCCGCATCTTCTACAACCAGGCCAATCTGTCCGCCGCCGGCATCCCGCAGATCGCGGTCGTGCACGGCTCCTGCACCGCCGGCGGCGCCTATGTGCCGGCGATGTCGGACGAGGCGATCATCGTGCGCCGGCAGGGCACGATCTTTCTCGCCGGCCCGCCTCTGGTCAAAGCTGCGACCGGCGAGATCGTCACCGCCGAGGAGCTCGGCGGCGGCGATGTGCACACGAGGCTTTCGGGCGTCGCCGATCATCTTGCGGAAGACGACGATCATGCGCTTGGTCTCGCCCGCGCCATCGTTTCACGGCTCAACTGGCGGAAGCTCGGGAGCCTCCGATGCGCAGCGCCGGAAGCGCCGGCCTATGCGCCCGAGGAGATTTACGGCGTCGTCGAGCACGACATTAGGAAACCCTACGACGCGCGCGAACTGATCGCGCGCATCGCCGACCGATCGCGCTTCGACGAGTTCAAGGCGCTTTACGGCTCGACGCTCGTCACCGGCTTCGCGCATATTCACGGCTTCCCCGTCGGCATGCTGGCGAACAACGGCATCCTTTTTTCCGAAAGCGCGGTCAAAGGCGCGCATTTCATCGAGCTCGCCTGCCAGCGCGGAATCCCATTGATCTTTCTGCAGAACATCACCGGATTCATGGTCGGGAAATCGGCCGAGGCCGGCGGCATCGCCAAGGACGGCGCGAAGCTCGTCACCGCCGTCGCGACGGCGCGCGTGCCGAAATTCACCGTGATCGTCGGCGGCTCTTACGGCGCCGGCAATTACGGCATGTGCGGCCGCGCCTACGGGCCCCGCTTCCTCTTCATGTGGCCGAATGCGCGCATCTCGGTCATGGGCGGCGAACAGGCGGCGAGCGTGCTCGCGACCGTCCGCCGCGAAGGCCTCGCCAAAGGGGAAACCTGGTCCGCCGACGACGAGGCGAAATTCAAGGATGGAATCCGCGCCGATTACGACCGTCAGGGTTCCCCCTATTATTCCTCCGCCCGCCTGTGGGACGACGGCATCATCGACCCGGCGCAGACGCGCGACGTGCTGGGACTGTGCATTTCGGCGTCGCTGAACGCCGCGATCGAGCCGACGAAGTTCGGCGTGTTCCGGATGTGATGGAGGTTTCGATGGCCGGCGACATCATCCTGACCGCCGTCAATCAGGGCATTGCACGATTGACGCTCAATCGCCCTGAGGTGAAGAACGCATTCAATGAACCATTGATCGTTGACCTCGATGCTGCGGTCCGCCGTTACGGCGCCGACGACGCCGTCCGCGTCATCGTGCTCGCCGGCGCCGGCGATGCGTTTTCCGCCGGGGCCGATCTCGACATGATGCGGCGGGCGGGGGCGGCTTCCGACAACGACAACGAGGCGGGTGCCGGCGGCCTCGCGAAAATGCTCACGGCGATCTACGACTGCCCGAAGCCGGTCATCGCGCTTGTCAACGGGCTCGCGATGGGCGGCGGCGTCGGGCTGGTCGCTGCCTGCGACATCGCGATCGCCGCCGAGGAGGCTTTCTTCGCGCTCTCCGAAGCCCGTCTCGGGCTCATCCCGGCGGTCATTTCGCCTTACGTCATCCGCGCTATCGGCGAGCGCCAGGCGCGGCGCTATTTCCTCACCGCCGAGCGCTTCGACGCCGAGACCGCGCGCCGCATCGGACTTGTCCACATGGTCGCGCTCCGCGTCCAGCTCGAAGCGACGCTCGACGGCGCGCTCAAAAATCTCTCCGCCTGCGGACCGATGGCGCAAAAGGAGGCGAAGGATTTGATCCGCTCTGTCGCAGGCGCGCCGCTCGACGACGCGCTCATCGCCGATACAGCGGGACGCATCGCGCGCCTCCGCGCCAGCCCCGAGGGCCGCGAGGGAGTCGCGGCGTTTCTGGAAAAGCGGAAACCGGCGTGGATGAAGGGGTGACCGGCACCGCCGACACTTCCCTTCTCCCCCCAACGGGGGGAGAAGGTGGCGCGAAGCGCCGGATGAGGGGGGCCTATCCGCAAACGCAGCGCGCGAGAGACCCCCTCACCCCGCCCTCTCCCCCGAAGGCGGGGGTGAGGGGGAAGAGCTAAGCCGATGTTCAGGAAGATCCTCATCGCCAATCGGGGGGAGATCGCCGTGCGCGTCGCGCGGACGGCGCGGCGGATGGGAATCGCCACGGTTGCGGTTTATTCGGATGCGGACGAAAACGCCTTACATGTCCGCGCCTGCGACGAGGCGGTCCGCATCGGCGAACCGGCGCCGGCCGAGAGCTACCTGAAGATCGATCGAATCGTCGAGGCGGCGAGGCGGACGGGCGCGGAGGCGGTCCATCCAGGCTACGGATTCCTCTCCGAAAACGCCGATTTCGCCGACGCTCTGGAGAAAGCGGGGATCGTTTTCATCGGGCCGACGGCGAAATCGATCCGCGCCATGGGATCGAAGGCCGCAGCGAAAGATTTGATGGGACGCGCCGGCGTGCCGACGACGCCAGGCTATCAGGGCAAGGATCAATCACTGGAGACGTTCCGCCGCGAATGCGCCAAGATCGGTTATCCGGTGCTTCTGAAGGCGGTCGCCGGCGGCGGCGGCAAGGGCATGAAGATCGTCGCCAGGGAGTCCGAACTCGCCGAAGCGTTGGCGAGCGCCGGGCGCGAGGGCAAATCTTCTTTCGGCGACGCGCGCATCCTCGCCGAAAAATACATTCCGCGCGCGCGCCATCTCGAAGTCCAGATCGTCGGCGATGGCAAGGGACACGTCGTCCATCTCTTCGAGCGCGACTGCTCGGTGCAGCGCCGCCACCAAAAGATCATCGAGGAGGCGCCCGCCCCGCGCCTGCCGGCGGCCATGCGTGCGCGCCTTCATGAGATCGGCGTCAATGCGGGAAAAGCGGTCGACTATCGCGGGGCCGGCACGGTCGAGTGTTTATACGATGGAGCCGATGGCGTGTGGTTCATGGAAATGAACACGCGGCTTCAGGTCGAGCATCCGGTGAGCGAAGCGATCACCGGAATCGACCTCGTGGAATGGCAGCTCCGCATCGCGGCAGGCGAGCCGATGCCGCTAAAGCAGGAGGACATCATCGAGCGGGGCCACGCTTTCGAAGCGCGGCTTTACGCCGAGAATCCCGACAACAATTTCTCTCCGTCGATCGGCAGGCTGTCAGGCTTGCGGCTTCCTGAGGGCCTCGCTCGCATCGATTCAGGAGTCGAACAGGGGCAGGAGATCACGCCCTACTACGACCCGATGATCGCCAAGATCATCGTTCACGGCGAGACGAGGGACGAGGCGCTGGCGCGCCTTCGCGCCGCGCTCGAAGACACGCGCGTCGCCGGCATTGAATCGAACGCGCGCTTTCTGCACGCGCTTGCCGGCGACGCCGACTTCGCCGCGGGCGATCTCTCGACCCGCTACATCGACGAACATCGAGACGCGCTGTTCGCGGCGCGGCCCGCCGATGCTCGCGTCTACGCCGCCGCATTGTTCTCGCGCCTCCCTTCCCACCTCGCCACGACCGATCCGTGGACGTCGATTCGCGGATTTCGCCTGAACAAGCCGGCGAAGGCCGTGCTGTGGATCGAGATCGACGGCGCGCCGGCGCTCGCGCGGATGCTGGCGGGCGGCGAGAGCTTCGACGTCGAAATCGAGCGTGCAGCGACGGCGGCTGCGCGGAAAGCTGTTTTCGGGGATGCGCCGAAAAAATCAGCCGCCGCTCATCCCGGCGAAAGCCGGGACCCAGCCGGCCCATCCCTGGGCCCCGGCCTCCGCCGGGGTGAGCGGCAAGTTGGGCAGCCCTCGCACATGCAGACCTTCTCCATGTCCGGCCAAACCTACGGAGACGAGTTCCTGCTTGCCGTAGACGGCAGCTCATTCCGCGCGACCGTCGTACCGCACGGCGACAGGGCGCGCGTCTTCATCGGAGCCGATCATTGGGATGTCGCCTTTCCCGATCCCTTATCCGGCGCCGCGGGCCATTACTCGGCGGAGGGTTCGCTCACGGCGCCGATGCCGGGCGTCGTCACGCTCCTCAAGGCGAAGCCCGGCGAGACGGTCGAAGCCGGCGCGACGCTCCTCGTCATGGAGGCGATGAAGATGGAGCACGCAATCCGCGCGCCGCATGACGGCGTGGTCAAAGCCTTCCGCGCCAAGCCCGGCGATCAGGTGAAGGAAGGCGACCTCCTCGTCGAATTCGAGGAGACAGAATGACCATCGCCGTCCTCTATCGCTGGCGGGTTGATCCGGCCAAGGGGCGCCAGTTCGAAAACGCGTGGGCCGAGGGAACGCGGCTGATCCACGAACATTGCGGCTCCTATGGCGCGCGGCGGCACAAAGCTAAGGACGGATTATACTGGTCTTACGCGCTGTGGCCGGATGAGGACTCGCGCCGCCGATGCTTCAGGGAGACCGACATCATGACGCATAACAGTTTTGAGCGCATGCGCGCGGCGATTATCGAGAGCTTCGAGGAGATCCATCTTGAGCCTTGCGTCGATGTCCTTGACGCCCTGCCCGGCGCGAAGTCAGGGGGCGGACGATGAGCAGAAATGCGTGCGTGCTGGCCGCCATGGTCCTCGCTGCCGGATGCAGCCAGGCCGGCCGGCCGGGAGAGCCGCCAATCGACGCAGTCGCCGTGTCGCCGACCCAATTCAAGGTGTTGCTCGAAAATGACGAGGTCAGAGTCGTCGAATACGAGCTCGCGCCGGGCGAAAAGGATGTTCCGCACACCCATCCGCCCAAGGTTTCCTATGTCATTTCCGGCGGCGAACTGCTTGTGCACCCGAAGGACGGCGCGCCGTTCGAGACCGCTGAGATGACCGGAGAAGCTCGTTGGGACGACGCGCGTCCGTGGCATTACGTAGAAAACATCGGCGACGCGCCGGTGCGCATTCTGCTCATTGAAGTCAAATCGGCGGACAATAGCCGATGACCGGCATCGCCATCGTCGAAGTGGGCCCGCGCGACGGGCTGCAGAACGAAAAACAGATCGTCGATGTCGCCACGAAGGTCGAACTTGTCGAGCGGCTCGCTGCGGCGGGGGCGAAGAGCGTCGAGGCAGGGGCGTTCGTGTCGCCGAAATGGATCCCGCAAATGGCGGCGACCGATGAGGTGATGGCGCGTATCAAGCGTCTGTCCGGAGTCTCCTATCCCGTGCTGACTCCAAACATGAAGGGTTACGATGGGGCGCGCGCCGCGAAGGCCGACACGGTCGCGGTGTTCGGCGCGGCCTCCGAGACCTTCAGTCAGAAGAACATCAACTGCTCCATCGCAGAGAGCATCGAGCGCTTCAAGCCGGTCGCCGAAGCGGCGAAGGCCGACGGCGTCCGGGTCCGAGGCTACGTTTCCTGCGTCCTGGGCTGTCCCTATGAGGGCACGGTCGCGCTCGAGAATGTCGTGCGCATATCGAAAGCGCTTTACGATCTTGGCTGCTACGAAATCTCCCTCGGCGACACCATCGGCGTCGGCGCGCCGAGAGAGACGGCCGCCATGATCCGCGCCGTCGCCGGCGAAATCCCGGTCGCAGGGCTCGCTGGGCATTACCACGACACCTATGGACAGGCGCTCGCCAATCTCTGGGCGTCGATCGAGGAAGGCGTTAAAACTTTCGATTCATCCGTGTCCGGACTGGGCGGCTGCCCCTATGCGAAAGGCGCGACCGGGAACGTCGCCACTGAAGACGTCGTTTACTCGCTGCATAATTCCGGGCTGAAAACCGGCCTCGATCTCGCCGCGCTTATCGAAACCAGCTGGTGGATTTCGGAGAAGCTCGGCCGGCGACCCCAGTCGAAGGTTACGATTGCGCGGTCGCGCGCGTGACTGTCATCCCGGCCGAGCGCAGCGAGAGCCGGGACCTCGGGAGCCATTCTTGGGTCCCGGATCGGCGCTACGCGCCGTCCGGGATGACATGAGCCAGTCGTCTTAGGCGCGCCCCGCGACCAGTTCGACTTGCAGCTTGGAGCCGTCGGCGAGCGTGACTTCCCACTTGTCGCCGACCTTGCGCTCGACGAGCGGATTGCAGTTTTCCATGCCGGCGCTCGGCCCGGCGTCGAGCGTGACGCAAAGCTTGCCGTCTTTCACCGCCCATTTGCCGGTCCCCTTGGCTCCGTCCGGTAGGACCGTCGTCATGGTTCCGTCCTTGTCGTAGTAGATTTTCGTCACCGCGCCGGCGGCGTCGGTCAGCGTCGTCGTGTTGTCGTAGCGGCTCGCCATCGGATCGCCGGCGAAGGCGAGGCCGAAGGTCAGAACCGAAGCTGCAAGGCCCAAAGCGAATTTTCTCATTGGAATTCTCCCGATTGCGCCGGCGCAGATGCGCCCGCGCGGTTCTAGGGGGGAGGAGGCGGATAGTCGATATTGTGCGCAGCATCGGCGCATGAAGTCTCTGTCATCCGGAAAGCGCAACTCGTGAGGCCAATCGCACGGGGTCCTGGCCTTTCGCGCCAGATCGCATCGCGATCTTTCGCGCAGACGGATGACAGGAAAAGCGATCTTACTCCGCCGCGACGTTGTCGAGCGCTTCGTAGAGCGGCAGCTTGCCTGCGGCGACGAGGTCGCGCTCGATCGGCGTCTGGCCGAGGCGTGCGCGATAGATCCAGAAATTGGTGAGGACCTTCTCGACGAAATCTCGGCTTTCGGAATTCGGGATGCTTTCGATGAACAGCAGCGGATCGTCGATATCAGCTTCCCGCTTCCAGCGGCGCAGATTTCCCGGCCCGCCATTATAGGCGACAGCCATGGCGAAGAGATCGCCGCCCGATGCGGTCGAGATAAGGTGGTTCACATAGCTCTGACCAAGTTCGAGATTGTAAGAGGGGTCGTAAAGCCTGTTCTTGCCTTTGCCGCGCAGACTGCGGTCCTTGGCCATATAACTCGCGGTGCGCGGCATGAGCTGCATGAGTCCGCGGGCGCCGACCCGGCTTGTCGCCTCGACCTTGAATTTGGATTCCTGACGCATCAGAGCGTAGAGAAGTGCGCGGTCCGCCTTGAAACCGCCGCTCGGCGCATAATCCGGGATCGGAAAAAGCCCTGCCTCGAGTTCTTTGCCGCCAGCAAGCGCGATGTCGATCTGCGCCGCGGGGAGATCGAGCGCGGCGGCGACGGCGAGGAGGTCCTTGCGCTGAGCGTCGCTGATTCGCCCGTTCGCCCAGCGCAGTTCGAGATCGGCTTCGAGATCTTCTCCGGTCTCCGCCAGCGCGACCGCGCGTTTGACCGCGGGCGCGTCCTCGTACAATTGCCCGAGGGCGGCCGTATTCAACGGGGGCGGCGCCCAACGCCACGGATATTCGCGCCCTAGCTGCGACAGCGCGAGTTGGCCGTAAAAGGTGAAGGGATAGGCCGCGGCGATTTCAAGATTTGGCGTTACGCTTTCGGCCGATCCGGCGGCGAGCGCCGCCCGCGCGGCCCAGAAGCCGGCGGCGCTTCTCAGATTGTCCTCCTGGTAAGGCACAGCCGCCATCGCGACGAAATGGGTCTTCGCCGCCTCCATCTCGCCGTTCCGGAATGCGATCAGTCCGGCGATCCAGCGCGACAGGACCGCGACGTCGCCGTTCCTTCTCGCTACCTCTTCGGCGATGCGCCCGGCGCCGTCGACATAGCCCTGGAAGTAGTAGCTCGCCGCAATCCATGAGCGCATGCGGTCGTATTGGCGCTCGGTGATTTCGCCGCGGGCGAGATGCTTGTCGATCTCCTTCAGCGCCTGCGAAGCCAGGTCCTTCTTGCAGAGATGGCGAACGCGGCCTTCCACGCGCTGCAGCCGCGATTCGCCTGTCTTTGCGTAATCGGCGCGCAGCAAGGGATGCAGCTCGAACCCTTCCGCAGGGCCGCGCCACTTGCGGGCTTCCGGCGCGAGGGGCGGGACTGCGCCCTTCGGCCGGCGTTTCTTGGCGAGAGCGTGAATTTCGTCGGCGTTCGGATGATCGGCGTAATAGGCCAACCAGCGCTTGAGTTCGTCGTAGCTCGCACGGTAGCCGGTCGGATGCATGTAGCGCTGGAACTCGACATAGCCCTTCAGGACTTCGTCTTCGAGTTCGCCGATGAGCGCGTCCGCCTCGCCCCATCGCGCGTCCTCCTGCAGTTCGAAGATGCGCCGGTAGCGCGCGCGGTCAGAGTCGTCGAGCACGCGAAGCATACTTTGCGCTTCTTCAGCCGCAAGTTCTCGCGGCGAAACGGCCGAGTCGTCCGCCGCGGCGGCGGTCGCAAAGACGATGAGGCCGAGGAGGGCCGTTCTCAGCATGCGCGCACTCCGAACGTATTTCCGCTCGCTTGTCCAGCGCCAACCTCGCGCGAGACGGTTTCTCATTGGTGAACCGCGAGCCGGGTTAAGTCTCGCTTAACCGTGATTGCAGCGACACGAGGTCCGCCCAGGCCAGCCGCTTCTGAGACGGAGTGCGCAACAGGAACGCCGGATGGAAGACCGGCATCGCCGCGACCTTGAAGCCGCTTCCGGTTTCGATTTCGCGCCAGGTTCCGCGGGCGCGGGTTATGCTTGGCAGACCCAACAGCGCCTGCGTCGGCGCGCCGCCGGCGAGCATCACCGCTTTCGGATTGGTTAATTCGATCAGACGATCGACAAAAGGCCGGCAAATGGCGATCTCGATCTGAGTCGGAGCGCGATTGCCCGGCGGGCGCCAGTAGATCACATTCGAAATGAGAGTGTTGGACGCGCGCGAGCGCCCGATCGCGGCCAGCATGCGGTCAAGCAACTGGCCGGCGCGCCCCACAAAGGGCTTGCCTGTCGCGTCCTCATCTTTTCCGGGCGCCTCGCCGATCACCAGAAGGTCAGCGCTTGGGACGCCGTCGGTAAAGACCGTCTTGCGCGCCCCGGCTTTGAGCGCACAGCCGTCAAACGCGGCGACCGCCTCCGCGAGTTCTTCAAATGTCCCGCATCGGGCGGCGGCCGCGCAGGCCGACCGGATTGCTTCGTCGGCGGGCGCCGTGGAGCCGGCCGAAAAAGTGACGATGCGAGTGGCCTCCGGCCGCTGGGCGCGCGCCGGGGCGAGGAAGGCCTCTTCGACGGGCTCGCGCCAAAGCGCCGGATCCCGCCCGACTGCCTCATCGACCCCCATATCGAGATGCCAGCGCAGAAGCGCGCGGGCCGCGTCTCTCGGAGAGATATCCGCCACCGCGCTGGAAAAGCACGAAGCTGCGCTCGCGTCAAAGTCCTCATCCGGCTTTGCCAAAGACCGCGAAAAGCGCCAAGGAACGCATGGCTGAACGGAAAGATCGGCGAGATGAGCGATGCATCCGAACGCGAAACGATGGAATTCGACGTCGCGATCGTCGGCGCCGGCCCAGCGGGTCTGGCCGCAGCAATTCAGCTCAAGAAACGGGCGGCGGCCGCGGGATCCGACCTAGCTGTCGTCGTCGTCGAAAAAGGATCGGAAGTCGGCGCGCATATCTTGTCCGGCGCGGTGCTCGATCCGTCCGGCATCGACGCGCTCATCCCCGACTGGAAGGAAAAAGGCGCCCCGATCAGGGTTCCAGTGCGCTCGGAAAGCTTCAAGATCTTCGGACCGGCCGGCTCGCTGCCGCTTCCCGTCTTCCTGATGCCGCCAATGGTGAAAAACCATGGCAATTACGTCGTCTCAATGGGAAGCGTCTGCCGCTGGCTGGCCACAGAGGCCGAGGCCATGGGCGTCGAGATCTATCCCGGCATGGCCGCCTCGAAGCCGCTGTTCCGGGACGACGGATCGCTCCGCGGCGTGGTGGTCGGAGAAGTCGGCGTCGGCCGCGATGGCAAGCCGACCGAGCACTACCAGCCCGGCATGGAGATCTGCGGAAAATATGTGCTGATCGGCGAAGGGGCGCGCGGCTCGCTCGCCAAATTGCTGATCGCCAAATACCGACTGGATGAGGGCCGAGATCCGCAAAAATACGGAATCGGCCTGAAGGAAATTTGGGAGATCGCTTCAGAAAAGAGCCGTCCCGGCCATGTCCAGCACAGCTTCGGCTGGCCGCTCGACAATGACACCGGCGGCGGATCGTTTCTCTACCATTACGACGACAACACGATCGCGCTCGGGTTCGTCGTCCATCTGAATTACAAAAACCCTCATATTTATCCGTATGGGGAGTTTCAGAAGTTCAAGACGCACCCCGAGATCGCCGAACTGCTCGAAGGCGGGCGGCGGGTCGCTTACGGATCGCGGGCGATCACCGAGGGCGGCTATCAATCGGTCCCCAAACTCGCTTTCCCGGGCGGTGCGCTGATCGGCTGTGCGGCCGGCTTCGTGAATGTCCCGCGCATCAAGGGCAATCACAATGCGATGCTAACCGGCATGATGGCGGCCGACGCCGCATTCGATGCGATCAAGGCAGGACGCCAGGGCGATGCGCTCGACGCCTATGAGCAGGCCTACGCGGCCTCGCCCGTGCGCGCGGAACTCTACAATGCGCGCAACGCCAAGCCGTTGTGGTCGAGGTTCGGCACCGTAATAGGGGGCATCGGCCTCTCCGGGCTCGACTTGTGGTCAACGACCCTCGCAGGGGGTCTCTCGCCGTTCAGAACCCTGAAACACGGAAAGACCGACGCCGAAGCGACAGAACCGGCCGACCGTCACAAGCCGATCGACTATCCCAAGCCCGACGGCGTTTTGACCTTCGATCGCCTGACCAACCTCGCGTTTTCGGGGACCAATCACGAAGAAAACCAGCCTTCCCATCTCAGACTTAAGGACCCTTCAATCCCGATCGCGGTTAATCTTCCGCGCTACGCCGAACCGGCCCAGCGTTACTGCCCGGCGGGGGTTTACGAAGTCGTAGCCGCGAACGGCGCGGCGCCGAGGTTCCAGATCAATGCGCAGAACTGCGTCCACTGCAAAACCTGCGATATCAAGGATCCCTCGCAGAATATCGTCTGGACGACGCCGGAAGGCGGCGGCGGCCCGAACTATCCCAATATGTGAGTCTGCTCCGTTGAAAGGGTTCGGGATGCGTCTCATCCTCGCCGCCGCGCTCCTCGCCTCCGCCGCTTCGCAGAGCTGTGCGAGCGCGCCGGCGCAAGCGGGCGTGGCCGGCGACTATCTCGGCGGAAGACTCGCCGCGCATTTCAACGCCGTCGACGATGCGGCTCGGATTTACTCCGACGCCCATCGGGCCGCGCCCGGTGAAATCGCGTTGTTGCGCGACGCATTCTTCTATCAGCTGGTTTCCGGAGACATCGATGGCGCAGCCCTGCTTGCGTGCGCCATGATCGCCGCTCGTCCCAAGGAGGAAGAGGACGGACTGGCGCGCCTGACCCTCGCCGCCGCAGACCTCAGGCTCGGAAAGCTCGAAGGCGCGCGCGCGTCGCTGACCTCCGAAATGAGCGCGCCGTTTTTCAAGGCCGTCGCCCTGATCGCGAACGCCTGGATCGAAAAGGAGCTTAAGGGGCCGATCGCCGGCGTCGGCAAGCTCGATCGCCCGCCGACCGACCCGCTCGGGGTTTTTGATCCGCTGCACAAGGCGCTGATGAACGAGGAGGCCGGACGTCTCGATGACGCACGGGCGGCCTACCAGGTCGCCATTCTTGGCGCGGGCGGTCCGATCAGCCGGCGAGGCTATGGCGCCTTTCTTGAACGCGCCGGAGACGTCAACGCCGCGCGAGACTATTACGCCCAGCTTGCGGTCAATGAAGGCGCAGGCCGACGCGCAGCGAAGAGCGCCTCGCGCCGCATCGCCGCCGGACGGCCGCCTGCGTATTTCACCAATCTCGGCGCCGCGGAGGGCGCGGCGATCGCCTATTATTCGCTTGCCCAGGTGATGATCGAGCAGGCCGCCGAGCAGCGCGAGCGCGCCGAACTCGCAGGTTTTCATGTCGGCGATCCGCGCTTCAACATGCCCTTGGCGCTGGCCCGCCTCGCTCTCCACCTCGATCCTGAACTTGAAGAGGCGCGCCGCCTCGTCGGCCACATCCTGCTTGCCTATGGCGACTATGCGGACGGCGCCGAAATCCTTTCGAGAATCCCGGCGTCCTCGCCTCATTTCGAACAGGCGCGTCTCGACATGGCGCGCGGTCTTGCCGCCCTGGAGGACATGAAGGGCGCCGAGCGAGTGCTGGTCGGCGCAATCCGGCGCGACCCGGAGGGCCAGGCCCTCAAAGGCGCGCTCGCCAATCTGTATGCCGCCGAGGGCGATCATGGGCAAGCGGTCAAGCTGCTCAATGCGCTGATCGAAGGAATCGCCGATCCTCCCGAAGACGACGCTTGGCAGCTTTACATCGCCAGGGGCGCGGCTTTGCTCGAAATGGACGACTGGGATGCGGCGGAGGCCGACCTTAAACGCGCGGTCGAAGCGGCGCCCGATGAAGCTCAGGCGCTCAATTATCTCGGCTACAGTTGGGCGGAGCGGGGGATCAATCTCGAAGAGGCGTTCCGGCTGATCGAAAAGGCGGTGGAGCTTCGTCCGGACTCCGGCGCGATCGTCGACAGCCTCGGCTGGGCGCATTATCAGCTCGGACGTTACGCCGAAGCTGTGGGCCATCTCGAAAAAGCCGCAACTCTCGAACCCGACGATCCGACGATTACGGATCATTTAGGCGACGTCTATTGGCGGCTCGGCCGCGATATCGAAGCGCGATACGAATGGCGGCGCGGACTTGATCTCGATCCGCCGGCAAAGCTGAAGGAGCAGCTAGAGCGGAAGATCACCGAGGGGCTCGAGGACAGGGCGCGGCAATCCGCGGACGACGGCGCATGATTCAAGAAATCGCGCGCGCGAAGATCAATCTCTTCCTGCATGTCGGACCGGTGCGGCGCGACGGGCTGCACTGGGTCGAAAGCCTCTTCGCATTCGCTGACGACGGCGATTGCGTGGCGGCCGCGCCGGCGGACGCGCTCACGCTCGCCGTCGTCGGACCGTTCGCCGAGAAGCTCGCCGGTTTTCCATCGAACGACAATCTGGTCCTCCGGGCCGCGCACGCGCTAAAATCGGCGGCCGGCGTTCGCGGCGGCGCGGCGTTGACCCTGGATAAGCGGCTCCCCGTCGCATCGGGCGTCGGCGGCGGTTCGGCGGATGCGGCCGCAGCTTTGCGCGCCCTCATCCGTCTGTGGCGGATCGATATCGACGGCGCCGCGCTTCGCCGCCTCGCCTTCTCGCTCGGAGCGGACATTCCCGCCTGTCTCGACGGCGCCCCCGTCTTGGTCTCGGGGGCGGGAGAAGTCCTTGCGCCGGGCCCGAAACTGCCGCCGCTGTGGGCGGCGCTGGTCAATCCCGGCGCGCCGATGCCGACGGGTCCGGTCTTCCAGGCGTTCGACCGGGCCCGCCCCGATCCCGAGCGTCCCATGCGGCCGGCCTCCTGCGGCGCGACCTATGCTGGTCTTGGCCGCCTGCTGTCGCAAAGCCGCAACGATCTTGAGCCATTCGCCGTCGAACTTGCAGAGGGAATTGGCGAAGTGCGGAGATTTCTTGCAGAATGCTGTGGAAATCTCGCCGCGCGTATGTCAGGGAGCGGCGCTACGGTTTTCGGACTATTCGCTTCGCGAGGGGCTGCGGAGCGAGCCGCGCGGAAAGCGCGCGGTCGAGGGTGGTGGTCGATGGCGGCCGCGATAGGGGCCGGATCGGGCGCCGCAGGGGAACAAGGCGTTACATGAACGATCTCGTCACCGGTTATTCGGCAGGCCTGATCGTCGTCATCGGGGGTCTTACAACCCTCGCCTGCGCCCATCTGATTGCGCGCATAACGATCGCCACCGGCCTGTTGCCCGATCGGCCAAACGCCCGCTCCAGCCATGCGCATGTGACGCCGCGTTCGGGCGGACTTGCGATCGTCGGCGGCTGGGCCGCCGGCATGCTGCTCACCGCTGGTTTCGCCGGCGCCTCGCTGATGATTTCGCCCGCCCTCGCGTTTGCATCGCTTGTCGCCGCCTCATTTCTCCTCGGCCTTGCCGATGACCGGTATAATTTGCGCGCGGCCTACAAATTCCTCGGACAGGTCGCCGTCGCCGTTCTTTTCGTTGCGATTTTTGGCGGGCTGAAGGCTGCTCCACTGCCGCTTCTCGGGATGATCGAACTCGGCGTCTGGGGCGCGCCTCTCGCGGTTTTCTGGATCGTCGCCTTTATGAACGCCTTCAATTTCATGGACGGCGTCAATGGGATTGCGGCCGCCTGCGGCGCATTTGCGCTCGCCGCGCTCGCCGTCGCGTCAGCATTCGGCGGCGCGCTGTTCTGGTCGCTGGCGACCGGACTTGGCGCCGCCGCTTTGCTCGCCTTTTTGCCCATCAATACCCCGAAAGGCCGGCTGTTCATGGGCGACAACGGCAGCCAGGCCGTCGGCTTTTTGATCGCGGCGTCCGCAGTCGGCGCGGCGAACGCCTCGGACGAGGCGGTCGGGGCGCTCTTCGCGCCGGTCGTCATGTTGCCGTTTCTTTTCGATGTGGCGTTCACGCTCGTTCATCGCGCGGCCCGCGGCGAGAACATCCTCGACGCCCATCGCGAGCATCTCTACCAGCTCTGCGCGCGCTCGGGCCTGTCGCATATCTCCGTCACCGCCATCTTCCTCAGCCTCACCGCCCTGTCGACGGCGGTCGCTTTTCTGATGCTTCGAATGTCGCCCGGGGCGCAATGGCTGGCGCCGCTCGCGCTGGCCGCCCTGTTCCTGTTTCCAGCGACGGCGATCTTCAATCGCGCGCGCCGGGCGAGACTGCTCGAGGCCCCCGAAGCGACGCCGCTTGCCGCCGAACCGATCGGCCGGCTCGAATTCGAACGCCCCCGCCGTCACGCGGCGGAATAATTCAAGCGGTGCGCGCGGCGGAAGTCGCAGCCAGATCGGCGAGCGCACGCGCATAGGCGTTTTCTGGAACGCGCGCGAGATCAGCGATGGCCCGATCGGCGAATTTACGGGCGCAGGCGATGGTGTCTTCGATGGCGCCCGTCCGATCGAGAATGGCGCGCGCTCGCGCAAAATCGTCGGGGCGAAGGACGCCTTCTCCCATCGTCCGTCGCCAGAAGCGCGCGTCCTCTTCGTCTGCGCGGCCGAGCGCATAGACGACCGGCAAGGTCATCTTGCCTTCGCGGAAATCATCGCCCGTGCGCTTCCCGAGTCTTGCGTCGAAGCCGACATAGTCGAGCGCGTCATCGATAAGCTGATAGGCGACGCCGAGGTTTCCGCCGTAAGTCTTGAGCGCTTCCTCGACTCCCAGGGGCGCCCCGGCGATCGCCGCCCCGGCCTGCGCCGCCGCTGCGAACAGAGCAGCAGTCTTCGATTGCACGACGGCGAGGTACAGGTCGTAGGTGGCGTCGAGATTCTTCTGCGTCGCGAGCTGCAGCACTTCGCCCTGGGCGATGACGCCTGACGCCACCGCCAGAATCTGCAGGACTTTGAGGTTTCTCGCCGCCACCATCAATTCGAAGGCGCGGGAGAATATGAAATCGCCGACGAGGACGCTCTCCTTGTTGCCCCAGATGATGTTGGCGGTGGCTGCGCCGCGGCGCAGGACCGAAGCGTCAACCACATCGTCATGAAGGAGCGTTGCGCCGTGGATCAGTTCCACCGCGGCCGCAAGCTTCACATGATCGGCGCCGCCATAACCGCAGAGCCGCGCTGCGGCGAGCGTCAGCATCGGCCTGAGCCGCTTGCCGCCGGCGTTTACAAGATGACCTGCCAGAGAGGGAATGAGATCGACCTGCGAGCGCAGGCAAATGCCGATTTCTTCATCAACCAGCTCAAGGTCGGCGTTTATGAGACTCCTCAGCGACGCCGCAGCCGATCCGAAGGCGTCATCGCCGCGAGGCTTAAGGTCGGATGCGGCTGCAATTCCCAAAGGGACTCCTGTCGCGGCGAGCGCGCGCCGACATTGGTGAAAGGCCAGGCGAGGGTCAAGCCGACGACTTTGCGGCGAATTCGCGGCAATATGCTTCGATTGGTCGCGGGATGGCGCGGTCGGAATTCAGGCGTCTCGTCGCGCATACCTCGCGACGCGACGAATCGTCGGGTCCGTCCAAGCGATTTTTTAGGGCTTTTCGCGGGAAATGCTGTTAGATTCCCGGCGAGGTCGGAGGCGCACGGAGCTTTGAGGATGAGCGCGGTGACAGGCATTGTTGCGGGATTCGCCGTCGCGGCCGGCGCCGTTGCGCTTTATCGCTTTGTCGAGCGTCGCGCTAAAGCGGCGCGCCGAAGCTTGAAGAACGTGCATGACGGGCGCGGCGTGCTCGATTTCGAGTTCGACGCATCGAGCGGCCTTTATCGCGCGAAGTAGGCCTGCGCGCCGGACCTGCGTTTTTGCTCAGCAATTGCGGCCCTTGCTGCGCCGCAGCTTTACGTTTTGCACCATCCTGCAGTTCAATGGTCTCCAACCGATCGGGACGACGCCCCGGGCGGCCATCGATGCGGAGAATGGGCGAGACACCGATCAAATTCCTGCAAGCCGCGAACGGCAAGGTCGCCTTCATCGACCTAGAGGCTTCCGGACTCGGCTCAACCTCCTGGCCGGTGGAGGTCGGATGGGCGTTTGAAACCGGCGAACCCGTCTCGATGCTGATCAAACCTGACGAGACGTGGTCGGATCAATCCTGGGACGACGAGGCGGAGCGGCTTCATCGATTGTCGCGGGGCGAACTCGAACGCGACGGCGTCGCGCCGCGCGAAGCGTGCAGCCGGATGAACCGCGCGCTCGCCGACGCGGTCGTGCATTCAGACGCTCCGGACTGGGACGGCTTTTGGCTGTTTCGCCTGTTCTCCGCCGCGCGCGCCCGGCAGGAATTCAAGCTCCACGATTATAGCCGTCTCGTGCGCCCGCTGGCCGGCGCTCGGGCGCAGGCCTTGCTTGCCGAAGCGTCGCGGATTGCCCCGCGTCAGCATCGCGTTGCGCCGGACATCCGGCACCTGCAAACCTTTTATCGCCTTGCATCGCAATCCGCCGCTGCCGATTGACGCAACGGCTGCTTCGGGCTTCATCGCCGGCCATGACGGATGCGGCGAATCTCGGCCTTTCTCGCGGAACGACGGCGCCGATCCGGTCGCGCATCGCAATCGAGGCCGGCGAGATCGCCTGTCTGCGCTGGCCGGGCCCGGAAAAGCCGCCCCTCCTCTTTTGCCATGCGAACGGGTTTTGCGCGTCCGCCTACAGGCGTCTGCTCGCGCCTGTCGCCGGCGCGTTTGATATCTATGCGATCGATTTGCGCGGCCATGGCCGGACCAGGCTGCCCGTGCGCCCAATCGATCTCAAGTCATGGCATGTTTACGCGGCCGATATCGGAGCAGCGCTCGACCGCCTGAGCGGCGAGGTCGCCGGACCATGGCGCCTCGCCGGCCATTCATTCGGCGGCGTCGCAGCGGCGATGGCGGCGCGCGGTCGCCGTGACGTTGAGGCTTTGGCGCTGATTGAGCCGGTGGCGCCGCCGTCGATTTTTTCAGCCTTCGCCGCAACCCCCGTTTGGCCGCTCTTTTCACGACATATGTCGCTCGTTAAGGGCGCCCGCGCCCGGCGGTCGCAATGGCCCGACCGACGCTCGGCGTTGGAGGGCTACGCACGCAAGCGGCTCTTCGCGTCATGGGCCGAAGGATGCCTTGCCGATTACCTTGAAGACGGCCTTGTCGAGTCCGAAGACGGCGTCGTTCTCGCCTGCGCGCCGGAATGGGAGGCGGCGACCTTTGCGGCGCAGGCGAACGATGTCTGGGGCGCGCTGCTATCTGCGCCCGCGCCTGTCCGCGTGCTCGCCGCGGATCGCCAGTCGACCGTCTCGGGTTACGCGCTCCGAAGGCTTTCGCGGCTGGGGATCCGGGTGGAGCGCATGAGCGGGGTCAGTCATTTGCTGACCATGGAGCGGCCGGAGATGGCCGCCGAGTTTTTGACGGCGCTTGCGCCGGATTCGAGACGGGCTTGGAGCGGGTGAACCTTTTTGCTAAGCGAGCCGTCCCGACCGCGCTGCGGTTCGCCGCGTTCCGCCGCGCTTCTTAGGCCGCCTGGCGGACGCCGACGCGGTCCGCCGTGAAGCGAAAGGCCGTCCATGAGTCAGACCCAAGTCCCCGAAATCACCGGCAAGATGCTCATGTATGAGCGGCCGGTTCTGTTGAACAAGGAACAGCATGCCGGACTTGGCATTAAGCCTTTGGACCAGCCCTACGCCTTCTGCGCGAAACTGCGCGCCGTCCCGCTTTCGTTGGCGGAGGTTCCATTCGCGTACCGCCACTATCCGATAATTTTCACCGGGCGCGAGAATCCTGTCCTTCTCGCCGTCCTCGGCGTCGTTGATGACCTGAACCTGTATGTCGACGAGAAGGGGGTGTGGGATCCGACCGCCTACGTCCCCTCTTACGTTCGGCGCTATCCTTTCGCGGTCGCCGCCGAGAACGACAGCGATCGTTTTGCGATCGTCATCGACGCGGCATTCAAAGGCATCGTGCCTGGCGGAGACTATCCGCTGTTCAATGACGGGGCGCCGTCTGCGAACACCCAGCAGGCGATCGACTTCTGCAAAGCTTACGAGGTGGACCGCAAGGTCACCGAGCACGCGATGCAACGGCTCGCGGGCTTCGACCTCATTACCATCCAGGCTGCGCAGTTCACGCCGGTTGGATCGACCGAACAGAAAACGATCAGCGAGTATTACGCGATCGACGGACAGCGCCTCGATCAGCTTCCCGACGACCGCTTCTTGGAGCTGCGCAAGGCGGGCCTGCTGCCGCTCCTATATGCGCAAATGATGTCGTTCGCGAACTGGCGCGATCTTTTGAACCGTCGCGCGAAGCGCCACGGCCTTTCGCAAGACGCGATCCTCAATCCTGTCCAGCTGAATTAGCGGGACGCGAGGGCGACGTCGCGCGGTCAGGCCGTCGTATCGAGATGAGCGCCAGTCGCGCCAGCCGGGCCGGTTGAGACCACCACCATCGCCGCGCGCAAGGTGCGGTCTCCGATGACGAAACCGGGCTGGACAACGTCGAGCACGAAACCTGCCGGCGCGTCCCCCGGCGCCTGGGCGACGGCTTGGTGCAAGGCGGGATCGAATTTCTCCCCTTTGGGGTTGATGCGCTTCACCCCATGGCGTTCGAGCGTCGCCATCAGGCTGTTCTCAGCAAGACGGATGCCCTCAATGATCGCGCTTTGGCTTTCGACGGAGGCCGCCGCCTCGGTCGGCGCCAGATTGAGCGCCCGCTCGAAAGCGTCGGCGACGCTGAGCACGTCACGGGCGAAATTGGCGATCGCATAGCGGCCGGCGTCGGCCTTCTCCCGATCGGCGCGGCGTCGGGTGTTTTCGAGTTCCGCGGCAATGCGCAAAATCTTCTCATTCAGCGCGGCGATTTCATCCTGAAACCCGGTTGCCTCAGCGGGAGCGATATCGCCTTCGGCGAGCTCCATCGCGTCGGCATCCTCGACTTGCGGCGACGACCCCCCCCCGCCGTTCTGGCCCTCGTTGGGCTGATAGTCGCCTTGCGGGAAACCGGGTTTCATCGAGGGGGGGCCCGAATTGAGATTCCGGGGGCATGTACGCGCCGCAGGGATCTATTTCAACATGCGGGAGACGACTTCGGCGGTGTAATCGACAATCGGGATGACGCGGGCGTAATTCAGCCGGGTCGGGCCCACGACGCCAAGCACTCCGACGATCTTCCTGCTCTTGTCCCGATACGGGGCGACGATCACCGAAGATCCCGAGAGCGAGAACAGCCGGTTCTCCGAGCCGATATAAATCTTCACGCCTTCGGCCGCTTTGGCGGCGCTCAAGACCTCGATCACCTCCTCTTTCCGTTCGAGATCGTCGAACAGGCTGCGCACCCGTTCGAGATCATCCGCGGCGTTCCGGTCGAGAAGCCAGCCCTGACCTTTGACGATCAGCGAAGGTTCGGCGGCGCCCGAGAATTCCGCGACACCGTCTTTGACCAGCCGTGAGGTGAGGGCGTCGAGTTCGGCGCGATTCTCCGAGATCTCCTTCTCGATCATAAGCTGGACTTCAGCGACCGTGCGCCCGCGCACCCGCGCCGAGAGATAGGCGCCTGCGGAAAGGAGGGCGCCGGGCGGCAATCCTGCCGGCGTCTTCATGACGCGGTTCTCGACCCGACCGTCCTCGAAGACGAGAATGACGAGGGCCTCGTCCGGGCCTGCCGCCACGAATTCGATATGGCGGAGGGGCGATTCCTTCTTCTCGGTTACAACAAGGCTTGCGGAATGCGTGAGGCCAGAGAGGCGCGCCGCGGCAGCCTCAAGGATGTCGGCATCGCCGGCGGTCGAAGCATCGATCGCGCGCTTGTCTTCCTCGGAGAGGTCGCCGATCTGCAAGAGGCTATCGACAAAAAGGCGAAGACCGAGTTCGGTCGGCAGTCGCCCCGCGGAAATATGCGGCGCGTGCAGGAGACCGAGATCCGTCAAATCCGCCATGGTGTTGCGGATGGTCGCCGCAGAAACCGATAGCGCGCCGTGGCTCAAGGTGCGCGAACCGACGGGCTCGCCGGTTTTCAGATAGGTTTCGACGAGCTGTTTGAAGATTTCGCGCGAGCGCGCGTCGATGTCGTTGAGAACGCCCATGGTCAGCTTTCAGCTATCAGGTGTCGGGTGGCGGAGTCAGCCCGCCGCGCGCGGTCCGGTTACTGGTCGCTGACCAGAAAGATCGCCGGCTGGCCGCGATAAGCGCGGGAGCCGAGCATCCCGGATCGCTTGGCCGCGTAATGAGCCTGCATTTCGGCGAGCGCCGCGAGCGGCGTGACCGTCTCGTCCGGAGAGGCTCGGTCTCTGCCGATGACAATCACCTGGCGCTGATAGGCGGTCGCCTGCGGGTCGACGGCATCGGTCGGGACATGCTGGCCGAGGTCGACGCCGAGCACGACCGGGCGGGCGCAGTCGGAATGGCGGTCGAGCCAGGACTCGGCGCGCGAGGCGACCAGACGCGCGCGAGCGCGGGCGCGCGTGGAGTTGCGATCGGCGGGGCCCTCTTCCGAAGCGGAGCCGGTGAAGGCGACCCACGCCTTGCCGCACAGCATGCGTCGCACGGCGCCATCGCCATCATCCATCGGGAAGAGCGCGGCGATCGCATTGTCCATCGCCGTCGATCCGACGATCTCGTCGCCGCGAATACGCGGGTATTCGTATGGCCAGGCCATCGCGGTTTCCGCGCTGAGGACCGGCGGCTTCGCGCGCGGAGTCGGCGCGGGCTCAAGCACCGCCGGCGGCGGCGCGGCGGCAGGCTCTGCCTCCGGTTTCGCTCCGTCGAGCGCGTCGTCGATATCCGGTTGCGGCGACGGGGGCGCAGGCTCGACGATCGCCGGTGAAGTCTCCGCAGGAGCCGCAGGAATCGGCTGGCATCCGAGCGCCAACCACAAGAGGCCGCCCGCAACGAGCAGAAACAGGATTGGAACACCGACCGGCATACGCACGCGGCCGGCGGACTCATCGTCGCCCCCGAAGACTGCGAAGAATCCGGCGACGCTCAACAGTCCGGCGACCAGCCAGCCCCACCCGAAGAGGATGCATTGCGACGAGGCGGTCTCGACGCGACCGAACAACAAGGCGCTGATATCGCCGAAATCGGCGCCCCGCCCGGCCGCAATGACAGCGCTGCCGACGATAAAGGCGACAAAACCGATCAATGCGGCGATGGACGACCGAACCGCCATGCCCCCTCGCGCCCCAAGCCCGGAACAAAGGTTAACAGGGCTTTGGCGACTCGAAAAGGCGCCGCTCGACTTTGCCGATAGCGGAGCGTATTCGCGGAGCTTTGCTGCAGCTTGGGAGTCCGCCCATGCGACCGTCCGGCCGCACATTCAACGAACTGCGCGCCGTGGCGCTTGAAGTCGGGACCGCCAAGCACGCCGAAGGCTCATGCCTCGTCAGGTTCGGCGACACTCATGTTCTTTGCACAGCGAGCTGGGACGAGACGACGCCGCCCTGGCTCCGCGGCCAGGGCCGCGGCTGGGTGACAGCCGAATACGGCATGCTTCCCCGCGCCACCCATGAGCGGACAAAACGGGAGGCGAAAGGGGGCCAGTCGGGGCGCTCGCAAGAGATCCAGAGGCTCATTGGCCGCAGTTTGCGGGCGGTCGTCGACCTGAAGACCCTCGGCGAGCGCCAGGTTCTGATCGACTGCGACGTTATCCAGGCCGACGGCGGCACCCGCACCGCGTCGATCACCGGCGCCTGGGTCGCACTGTCTCAGTGTTGTCGATGGGCGGTCCGGGACGGCGTCATCAAGACCAACCCGATCCTCGACTCAGTGGCGGCGATTTCCTGCGGAATCGTAGCGGGGGCGCCCGCGCTCGATCTCGATTACGCGGAAGATTCTAACGCTCAGGCGGACGCCAATTTCGTCGTCACCGGCAAAGGCGGCCTCGTTGAAATTCAGGCGACGGCGGAAGGCGCGCCATTCTCCGACGAACAATTCCTGGCGCTCCTCGCACTGGCGCGGCAGGGATGTGCAATGCTGGCCGGGATGCAGCAGGTCGCACTCGAGACTTAAGCGCGCCGGCCTGACGCCTACGGCCTTCCGACTGAGAAATAGTCGAAGCCGCGTTCCTTCATCGGCCCTGGGCGGTAGATGTTGCGGAGATCGATCATCACCGGGGATTTCATCAGCGCCTTCACGCGGTCGAGGTCGAGCGCGCGGAATTCATCCCACTCGGTCAATATGACGACGGCGTCCGCCCCCTCGAGCGTCTCGTAGACGCCCGGCGAAAACTGCACCCCTTCAAGGAGCTTTCGCGCTTCGTGGACGGCCGCCGGATCGAAAGCTCGTACCCGCGCGCCGTCCCTTTGAAGTGCGGGAATAATGTCAAGCGATGGCGCTTCGCGCATGTCGTCGGTGTTGGGCTTGAAGGCGAGGCCGAGGACCGCGATCGTCTTGCCTCTGACCGTCCCGCCGCAGGCTTCGACCACCCGCGCCGCCATCTCTTTTTTGCGCCGCGCATTCACCTCGACGACGGCTTCGACGATCTTCGTCGGGGCGCCGGCCGCCTGCGCTGTCCGCACCAGCGCGAGCGTGTCCTTCGGAAAACAGGAGCCGCCGTAGCCGGGGCCCGCATGGAGGAATTTCGAGCCGATGCGCCCGTCGAGTCCGATGCCCTTCGCGACTTCCTGAACGTTGGCGCCGACACATTCGCAGAGATCGGCGATCTCGTTGATGAAGGTGATCTTGGTGGCGAGGAATGCGTTGGATGCGTATTTGATCAGCTCGGAGGTCGCGCGGTTGGTGAAGACGATCGGCGTTTCGTTGATGAATAGCGGGCGATAGAGCTCGCGCATCACGTCCTTCGCGCGCTCGTCCTCCGCGCCGACGACAATGCGGTCGGGACGCTTGAAATCCTCGATCGCCGCGCCCTCGCGCAGGAACTCCGGATTGGAGACGACGGAAAAATCGGCGTCCGGCCGGACGCGTCGGATGATCGTCTCAACGTCCGTTCCGGTCCCGACCGGCACCGTCGATTTCGTAACTACGACGGTGTAGCCGTTCATCGCTTGCGCGATCTCCTCGGCCGCCGCCCGGACGTAAGTGAGGTCGGCGAATCCGTCGCCGCGACGCGACGGGGTCCCGACGGCGATGAACACGGCCTTTGCGTTCGGAACCGCAGTCTTCAGGTGCGCGGAGAAAGAGAGTCGGCCGGCGGCCACATTCTCCCTTACGATGGCGTCGAGTCCCGGCTCGAAAATCGGAATCTCGCCGCTCTCCAACCGCGCGATCTTTTCCGCATCCTTGTCGACGCAGACGACGTCATGGCCAAAATCGGCGAAGCAGGCTCCCGACACGAGGCCGACATAGCCAGTGCCGATCATCGCGACTCGCATGGTCGTTACTCCGAAACTATCGGCGGAAACCGAATGCGGGCTTCCGATTCCCGACTCACGACTCCCGATTCCCGCCTAATAGGCGTTTTGCGGGAATAGCACCGCCCTGATCGTGAGCAACAGAATCTTGACGTCAAACCACAAGGACCAGTTGTCGATATATTCCAGGTCGAAGCGGACGCGTTCCGCCATCCGTTCGTTTTCGGAAGTCTCGCCGCGATAGCCGTTGACCTGGGCCCAGCCGGTGATGCCGGGCTTCATCTTGTGGCGTCCAGAGTAGTTCTCGATCGTCTGGGCGTAGACGTGGTTGTGTCTCAGCGCGTGCGGCCTCGGTCCGACCAGAGACATTTCACCCTTCATGACGTTTATCAGCTGCGGCAGCTCGTCGAGGCTGTAGCGTCGGAGAAACCTGCCGAACGCGGTGATGCGCTCATCGTCGACCGTCGCCTGGCGGATCTCCTCGCCGTCTTCAGCGACCGTCATCGTGCGGAATTTATAGATCGTGAACACCTCGTTGTTGAACCCGTGCCGCCGCTGCTTGAAGAATACGGGCCCGTTATCCCGCATTTTGATCGTCGCGGCGATCGCTGCGATGAACGGCGCGGCAAGGAGGAAACCCAGGGTGCCGAGAACCCTGTCCTCAAGCGTCTTGAGGAAGCCGCCCCAGCCCTCGAGCGGGCGGCGATAGAGATTGAGCAGCGGGGCGCCGCCGATGGAGACGATTTCTCCGCCCGTATGTTCGAGCCAATGCGGGTTCGGTGCGATTGCAATGGAGACGGGCAGAATAGACAGCCTGCGCAAGAGCGCCTTCATGTCCTCCGAGGCCGCCTCCGGCGTTGCGATCACGATGTCGTCGATTTCGCCGTTTCTCGCTGCGCGGGCGAGCGCGGCGAGATTGCCGGTGAGATCGAACGATTTCATCGTCGCGGCGTCTTTGAAGTTGATGTCGTAAACGCCCATGATCGACACTGCGCTGTCGCCGCGTTCTGCGATCTCCTTGAATTTCGCGGCGAGGTCATGGCGGCCGATGACAGCGACGCGCCGGAAGAAGACGCCGCCGTCGCGCGCCGTCCGCCGAATGAAAGCCGAGGCTGCAAACCGGATTCCGATCAGCAGCGCGGCCGAGGCGGCGGTCCAGGCGAACAGCCAGAAGCGCGAAAAAACTTCCGAGACCTTGAGCGCAAAGCCGAAGGCGAGCAGCCCGAGGATGACCAGCGACCAGCGCGCGAGGACGCCGCGCATCATACGCGCCGTCGAACCGAGCCGCTCGAATTCATAGAAGCCGTCGCGGCGAAGGATCGCCGTCACCCCCGTGGCGCCGACCAGACCCGCCGCCGCATAAGGCTGCAGGTCGACCGGAGCAAACAGGATGTAGTCGTGATAGGCGATCGCCACGAACACCGAAGCCAGGGTGACCGCCAAAAAATCGGCGAACTGGACGAGGTCGCCTGAGACGGCGCGCGAAACCGGAGCGCGCCGGCGGCCGCCGGCGGCCTGCAGATCAGACGCCTCGCGTAACTCAGACTCCAGCATCGGCGCGCCTCAACTCCCCCAGTCCTTCGCCGCCGCGGGATTTACCACTCCGCCGGCAAACAATCAGTAAGCAGCCGGAATTGCAAGCGGCAATTCCCGGTCTCTCCGCATCCCGTCAGAACCTTCGCCATGGCTTATTTGTTGCGTGACGGCGAGGGATCATGTCGAAGCAGTTTGCCGTCTTTTTCGTGAGCTGGCGCGATGCGAAACCCGCGCCGCTTGGGCTTTTCGCCAGCGAAACGGGGCTTGCGCGCGCCGCCGCTGCGGCGCTGGAGGCCAAACTGAACCAGCTGGCGGGCGAGGGCTGGATTCTCGAGCGTATCATTCCCGCACAAGGCTTGACGGCAAGACACTCCTCTGCCTTCACCATCGTCGCATTCAAATAGGCGGCGCGAGAGCGGCGCCCGGAGAGCGCCGATGCGGTCAGCAGAATCTCAATCGCGTCTGCTTGAAGATCTCATCGCCATCGCCATCGACGCCGGCTCTGCGGCGATGGAAGTCTATCGCAGCGATTTTGCTGTTGAGAGGAAATCGGACAGCTCGCCGGTGACCGAGGCGGATCGCCGCGCCGATGCGATCATCGTTGAGCGCCTGGCCCGGATCGCCGGGTCGATTCCAGCTCTTTCCGAAGAATCCGCTGACTCGTGGCGAACCCCTGATGATGCGCTCAAGGAGTTCTTCCTCGTCGATCCGCTGGACGGCACCAGGGAGTTCCTGAGCCGGAACGGCGAATTCACTGTGAATATCGCCCTTGTCCGCGACACGCGGCCGATCCTTGGCGTCGTCCACGCGCCGGCTGTCGGACGACTCTATGCGGCGGCTCCAGGGATTCCGGCTTTTCGCGTCGCCGTGTCGGAAGCGGGACAGTTAAGCGGGCGCGAATTGATCCGTGCGCGGCCGGTCCCGGCGCGGCGGCTGACGGCGGTCGCCAGCCGCAGCCACAGAAGCGCCGAGACTGATGACTTTCTGGCTTCGCTCGACGTGGCCGCATTCGACGCCTCCGGTTCGTCGCTGAAATTCTGCCGCGTCGCGGAAGGCTCGGCCGACGTATATCCGCGGTTCGGACGCACCATGGAATGGGACACCGCGGCAGGCCAAGCTGTCCTTGAAGCGGCTGGCGGACGCGTTGTCGTTCACCCCGGCGGCGATTCGCTCGCATACGGGAAAAGCGAACGCGGATTCGACAACCCGAACTTCATCGCCTGGGGCGCCGTGCCGGCCTAATGCGCCTGCATCGCCGACCCGTCGGGCAATCCCGCGCCCCGACGAATCCAGATCTCCCAAAGAGGGGTGAGTTCCGCGAGGCGGAATTCCGTATAGAGGAGCGCTTCCGCTTTACCCTTGGCGGCTGCGGTCGCGGGATCGAGATCGAGCCTTGGAACGAGGACCACGCTGGCCGAATCGACGGCCTCGGCTCCGCCAGCTCGGCAGGGGCGGCTCGTTGCGATCACACAAGCGGCGTCTGCGCCAGTGAGGATGGCGACATTGAGCCCGCGCGCCGCGAAGCTCCGGGCGCGCATCGCAGCGTCTAGCAGGATCGCCGACTGGTCGACTGGAGCGAGCGCAAACAGATCCCGCGCCTCCGGCGTCGAGAATCGGCCTTCAGCAACCCAGCGGGCGATCGTCGGCGCGCCGGGTTGCACCAGCGCGAGTTCGGCGCGGATATCGCTCGGCGCCGCTCGCGCGGCAGCGCTCTGCATGAGCAGGCGGCCGCCGGCGAGCGCGATGTGCGCGGCGGACCAAAAGAGCGTGAGCGCCGCAACGGCAAGCGCTATGGCCACTCCTGCGCGGTCCCGGCCGCGGAGCAGGGCCTCGTAAAACGGCGAAGCTGCGGTGAAGGCTGCGATCGCAGCGGCTGAGAGCAGCGCCGGCGATGGATCGGCGCCCGCAAGAATGGCCGCCGCCGATGCGAGAACGCCGATCCCCGCAGCCACCCCCCAGCCGCGCCAGCGCCCGGCGCCGCCGACAATCGCCGCGCACGCCACAACGATCGCTGCAGATGCGGCCAGGCCCCCGGCGATCCTGGCTTCGCCGGCCGGGGCATCCGCGACCATCGAGAATGCAATGCGCGCTTGTTCGAGATTGAATCCCGGGGCGACCCCCTCCGCGAGGATGGAGAGCGCCGCAAATCCGGCCAGCGCAACTGGCAGCCGAACTGCGTTGTCGCCGGCGCCAAGACAGGGCGCGACAGCCAGGACGAAAAACCCGCCCAAAGTGAATGCGGGGCTCAATGTCCACAAAACGAACATTGCTCCAGCGGCGATGACTCCTTCAACGCGCGCGCGCGCGGGACTTTCGCGCGCCGCCGGACAAAGAAGAGCGATAGCAACGAGGAGGAACGCAGCAAGGGCCAAGTCCGACGGTCCTGAAAACGGCGCGGCGAGGCCGGCGGCGAGCTCCCCCGTCAACAGCGCCGCGGCAAGCGCCGGCAGGCGCGTCGCTGAAAGGATCGCCATCGGGACGGCGACCAGTGCGGCGGCAAGCGCTTTGGCGATCAAATGGATGCGGCCAGGCGCATCGGCGAACGCGTCCGCGGCGAGCAGCAGCGCGGCGGAGGCCGTCGGTCGCGCGGTCCCTGGCTCCATTTCCAGCAGGGCGCGCGCGTCAGCGATCGGTGCGATCATTTCCGCGGTCGGCAGAAAGCTTAACAGCGCCGGCGCAGAGACCGCCGCGAGGATGAACGGCGCCGCTGCCAGCAGCGACAAGCCCGCGACCCAATTCGGATCACCCCATCGATAAAACGCGAGCGTAAGGGCGCGCGCAATCGGCGCCGAGGCGCGGTTGTGGGGGCCCGAACCCAATCCCGCCTCCTTGGCTCTTGTCCTGCGATCCATTCGCGCTCCGGTTGTTTCAATGCGGCGCCCCGTCGGGCGGCTCACGAGGACAACAGCAAGCGACTTGCCGAAGCGAGGGAAGCGGGGGAAACCGTCACATTCGCCTCTTTCGGGTAACTTCGACGATGCGCGCCCTTCTCCATTCCCTTCTCGACCCCTCGAGCCGGGCGGTGCGGCTGGTCCTCGCCGAAAAGGGCCTGCCGACCCGCCTCGTGGCGACCGAACCCTGGGTCGGCGGGGAAGAGCTGATGCGGCGCAATCCGGCGGGAACCGTGCCGGTTCTGATCGACGAACCTCCGACCGGTAAGGAAATCTCCGTCACGCCCGCAGCGGTGATCGCGGACTACCTCGATGAGGCGTACGGCGCCGATGCGCTTCTGCCGTCGACCTCGGCGGGACGCGCGGAGGCGCGGCGCATCGTTCAGTGGTTCGAAGTCAAATTCGAAACCGAGGTCAATGCGCGCATCTTGCGCCTCAAAGTAGACGAACGCGCGCAAGGCAAATATCGATACGATGCGGAGCTCTTTCGCATCGGCGCAGAGGCCCTGTCCTGGCATCTCGACTATTTGAGCTTTCTCTTGGAGAATCGCGGCTGGCTCGCCGGCGACAGGCTGACTCTCGCGGATTTCTTCGGGGCCGCGCATGTGTCGGTCAACGACTATCTGGGTGTCGTTCCATGGGCGTCTTTTCCCGCCGTGAAGGAATGGTACCAGCGACTCAAGTGCCGGCCGAGCTTCCGGCCGTTGCTCGCGGATCGGATCGACGGCATTCCCCCGCCGTCGCACTATGACGACCTCGATTTCTGAACCGCGACGACGCGCGGAGCGCATCAAGGAGCGCGCCTTGGCGGCCGGATTTGACGCAGTCGGCGTGACCTCCGCGGATGCGCCGCAATTCCGCCGCGACCGGCTTGGCGCTTTCATCGCCGAGGGACGTCATGGCGACATGGACTGGATGGCGCGGCGAATCGCCGAGCGCGCGGATCCTTCGCTTTTGTGGCCCGATGCGCGTTCGGTGGTGATCCTCGGTCTCAATTACGGACCGGACGGCGATCCCATGGCGGCGCTCGCGCAGCGCAGACGCGGAACGATCTCAGTCTATGCGCAAGGCCGCGATTATCACGACGTTCTGAAGAACAAGGCCAAGGCGCTCGCCCGATGGCTCGCCGAAGCCGAGGGCGGAACGGTCAAGGTTTTCGTCGATACGGCGCCGGTGATGGAAAAGCCGCTCGCCGAGGCGGCCGGGATCGGCTGGCAGGGAAAGCACACGAACCTCGTCTCCCGCGCACGCGGTTCCTGGCTCTTCCTCGCAGCGATATTCTCCACCCTCGAAATCAAAGCTGATCGTCCCGAAACGGACCATTGCGGCCAGTGCCGGCGCTGCCTCGACATCTGCCCGACGAATGCGTTCCCCGCGCCCTACCAGCTCGATGCGCGACGCTGCGTCTCCTATCTCACCATCGAGCACAAAGGCCCCATCCCGCGGGAATTCCGCGCCGCGATCGGCAATCGCATCTATGGCTGCGACGACTGCCTCGCGGTCTGCCCGTGGAACAAGTTCGCGCAACAGGCGACGGAGTCCGCGTTGCATGCGCGCGAGGCGCTCCGCTCCCCTCCGCTTGCCGATCTCGCCGATCTCGATGACGTAAGCTTTCGCGCCCTTTTCGCCGGATCGCCGGTCAAGCGCACCGGTCGCGACCGTTTCGTCCGCAATGTGATGATCGCCATCGGGAATTCCGGCGACCGAACGCTCGCGCCCGCCGCGCGCCGGCGGATCGCCGACGCCTCCTCGCTGGTTCGGGGTGCGGCTGCCTGGGCTCTGAGCCGCCTTCTTGAGCCGGAGGAATTCGCCGTCCTCGCGTCGAACCGGCTGGAAGAAGAGGACGACGCCGAAGTCCGCCGCGAATGGGCGTCGGAAATCTAGATCTCCACCGTGACGGTCACCTGAGCCTTGGCGAAATTCCCGCTATCGTCCTGTGTCCAATAGTAGAACGAATCCTCGCCTTCGAAGTCCGGATCGGCGAAATAACTGACCTTGCCGTCGGGGCCGGCTATGACATGTCCGTGATCGGACCAAATCGCGTCGAGAAGCAGGGCGTCGCCCTCGGGATCGCGGTCATTGGCGAGGACGTCGATGACTGCGGCCGTACCGGCCTTGACGATCGCGTGGTCGGCGGAGGCGATCGGGTCGGCGTTGTTGGGATCGAGCACGCCATGATAGAGCGGCTCGACGCGCGGCGCGCCCGGATCGTTTGGGTTAAGACTCATCGCGGACGGGATCTCGATCCACAGAGCGAATTTCTCCGTCGCGCCGGTCGCACGATCCGCTACATATTCTTCGATCAGGGTGACCTTGCGGCCGTCATTGAGCGTCCAGTAGCCGTTCTGTTCGACCGCTCCGCGGATGTTCCAGTAATTGAGGCGGAACGGGTCCCAGACGGTCGACGTCGCGACCTCGCCGAGCGAATCGGTTTTGAGGCCGCGAAGCTCCACCCACGGCTCCCCCATCCACGTGTCCGGCCCGTCAATCACTGAGCCGAGCGAGGAGGCATAGCTGAGCGCGCCAGAGCGAAGATCAGCTGAGGTGAGAAAGCGGTCGGCCGCGAACCCGCTCCCGCTCTGCATCAGGTCGAGGACGTTTGTGTCGTTGCCGTTGAAGTTCGTGTCGACAAACACATACTGGAAATCGGTTACGCCCTCGATCTGAGACCAGCGCATCAGCCTTGCGCCGGTGTCGAAGCCTTCGATGTTCGCCCGGTTGACGACGATGTCGAAGACATTGATGGTGTAATCGAGCCCGACGTTCGGGCCGGCATAATGGCGCAGGGTCTGAGCGGTGCTGACGAGGTCGATGTCCGTCAGAGTGTAATGAGCAGTATACTGAAGGATGACTCCAGCCCGCACCTCCCACGCCGTGAATTCGTCAAGCAGCGTTCGAGAGTCATTATTCTGTTCCTGGTTCGGCTTGATGATCTCGAGTCCGGCGTCGACCGCAAAAGCCTCGTTGCCGTGGAAGACCGCGATGTTCGGCGTATACGGATAGGCTTCGTCGACATAGCGCAGCTTTTCGCCGTTCTGCACGGTCGCGGGATCGATGCGCCTTAGTTCGTCTTCCGGGTGGCGCGTCATGTAGACGAAGCCGTGCCCGCCCGGCGAGCCCGCCGCGACATTGTCGACCGCATCGACGAGCCTTCCCTGGAACCAGAATCCGACGCCGCCGCGCCCAAGATCAAAGGCGACGACGTCCTCCTGGTCCTTCGGGCCCGTGAAGACGCCGAGCGTCTTGATCGAGATGTTGTCGACCCAGCGTCCGGTCTCGTTGCCCGTCTCGGCGACGAACGCCGCGCCGAAAACGTCGAAAGCGGCGTTGCCCGCGAGAATGGCGTTCGAGTCGTGATGGACGAATCCCCAGCCGGGCGAGCCCCAGACGGAGTTTCCGACTATCATGGCCGGATCCATCGGTTCGCCGACGCCCGCGCGGTGGATGTGGAGCGAATAGCGCCCTTTGAGGTTGGAGTCCGGGCTGACCGAGGAGAGATCGTCTAAATCGAATGCGCGCGTGGATTTATCCGTACGTCCAAGCTCGTGGAATTCCGCATAACGCACATCGACGTCATCGGAGTGCATCAGCATGACATGGCCGCGCTGATGGACCGGCGTCGCCGCGCCGCCCTCGCTCTCGATCCGGACATTGCGCGTGTAATTGGCGACATAGGTCTTGAGGTCGGCGCGCGCGCCTTCATGGTTGAACTGCAGCGGCTGATCGAAACGGACTGTCGCCCCGTCGATCGCGGTGATGATGCGGACTTCGTCTTCAGTCGAATCGGCGGTGCGCGGCTGGTCCTGCTGATAGTCGCCGGTTTGCGTCAGATGCGTGCCGGCGATGACGATGCGGTCGCCGACGCGCCAGCCCTCAGCCGCCGTTTCCAGCGTGATGGCGGTCGCTCCCGCCATGGGATCGGCGGCGACGCGCAGGAAGCTCTCCTTCTCAGCCCCGTGAATTTCGACCGACCCGTGACCGATCAGGCCGCGCGACAGGAGCATGGGGTCCCAGCCGGTATCGATCGCCCCGTTGGCGGCGATCGAGATGACAGTCTCGACGTCGGCTCGAACCGGATTCGCCGCCGTTCCGATCGTCAGTTCGCCAGATGGCGCGACAACGAACGTGTCGACCTCGAGGAACGTGTCGCGGTCGGTCGCGAAGGTCAGGTGTCCGTCGACGCGGATGGTGAAGATTGAGACGTCGCTTTGGCCGTCATAATCGACATGGCGCCCGGAAGGAATGAGGACGCGCGCGCCCTCGCCTGGAACTTCGCCGTTCGCCCAGATCGAGGGGTCGAACCACGAGCCGTCCTTCACGGCGATATGCGTCGCCTCTGCGGCCGGGACGAGATTTAGAAGCGCTTCATGTTCGGCGCGCTTCTTGGGATCGTCGGGATGCGGCGTCCCTGTGGGCGGATCGTCGTGGTGGTGGTCATCGTCCCCGCAACCGCAATCATCGTCGTGATCGTCGCCCGGCGCGGCGTCATCGCCGTCGTCGCCGCCGTGATCGTCATCATGGCTGGAGTCGCCACCATGCGCGCCGCCGTCATCGCTTTGGCCGGGGTCGTCGGCAGGATCGTCGGCGGGGCCGCTGTCCTCGGGGCGATCATCGGTATTGTCGCCGCCGTCATCATCGGCGTGCGCGCCGTCCTCCTCGGCATGAGCGTCCGGCGGGAATGAGACGACCGATCCGTCTCCGGACGGTTCGTCCGAATGATGCGCCTCCTCTTCGGGCGGGGCTGGCGGAGGCGGCGGTGCGGAGGCATGGGGCGCCGGGTCGACCGCCCCGCCCTTTCCCGACGCAGGGTCCGGCGGAGGCGGCGGCGGCGACTTTGGTTTCGGCGCGGCCATAAACAGATCGCCGCCGCCGATCGGAACGCAGCCCTCAAGACCCAGAATGGCCGCCAGCGCTCCGCCCTGCAGGAGCCGTTTGGCCGCAGGGGATTCTGGCCTCGCATGCTTCGCGCGGAGCCGGCCGTTGCGCGCCGCTTCGATCAGCGCGTCGCAATCGATCATCTCGGCGACAAAACCGGCGGCGAACTCCCGACGACCCATACCACCCGCCTTCGCGCAACTGCAACGACGCGCCCGCATGACAAGAGCCGGCGCGAGGCAAGTCTGCCCAGAGATTGGTTATTCGGCCGCCTACGGATTAACCGGCCTTGACGACCATCTGTTCAGACCGTCCTAAGCGCGGTTAACAAGCCGCCGCACAGGCGGTGAGAATTGCGCATATCCGAGGGACCAGCCGGAGCGATGCGCGCCCGGTCGTTAACCTTCGAGGCGGTTGTTTTCGCTTCGCGCGACGGTGCGCGCTCCAACCCGCGTTTAGACTGTTGCCTCCGTCGCCGGATGATCGACTGAGCGCCTGTTCGGGCGGTTATGAAATCTTGTTAAACCTAGGACGCAAACGCCCCGTTGAGCTAAAGCCTCGCAGGGTCGTGCTCGCGTTCCGAACGCTGAATTCCCCCTCTTTCGTGCGGCGCTGCGGGGGCTTCTAAATCGCCGACCGCCGTCGCAGACCTTGGGTCTCCGACCGGCCATCCGAAGAGCGCGGCATCGTCAATCGTTCTCCGTATGAACGCTGCGCGATCAGCTTCCGGGCGCCAGCCGAGCGCCTCTTTCGCCGCCCGATTGTCGAAGGTTGAGAGCGCCGCCCGCGTCGCCCAGTCGCGATAGCGCGGTCGGGTCAATCCGGTCCGACGCGCCAGCAGACGCTTTGCGATGTATTTGGCCATGTCGACGGCGAAAAAGGTCCAGATCGGCGTCGGTCTCGCTTGCATGGCGACGCCGTTGGCGCGCTCGACTTCCGCGAAATAGTCGCGCGCCGACAAAAATGGTTCTCCAACGAGATTGAAAGAACGCCCTTCGACGCCGGGAGCGGACATCGCGCGCATGAACCCGTCGGCGACATCGTCGATCGCGACAAAGGGGAGGATATTGTCGCCGCGCCCCCAAAGATCGGCCGTCGTCGCGTTGCGCCAGCGCGCAACGCCCCAATGCTGCAAAGGCCCGCCGCGGCCGATCACGATTCCCGGGCGCACAATCACGAGGGCGAGCCCTTCGCCGGAAAACTTCAAGAGTTCGGCTTCGCAGGCCGCCTTGGAGCGTGCGTAAAGATCCCGTTCATCAAGTTTGGAATCGAAAGGCGTCGTCTCATCGATGCGGCGATCGCGCTTCGATGCGTCATAGGCGGCGATCGTCCCCGCGTAAACAAGGCGTTTCACGCCGGCCTCGAGGCTGCATTGGCCGATACGACGCGTCACCATGACGTCGTTTTCGAGATAGGCGTCCCAGCTTTTCTCTTCGGCTCGCGCAAGATGAAACACGCCTTCGATCCCCTGCATCGCCTTCATGAGATCGACGTCAGACTTAAGATCGCCGGAAAAAACCTCCACGCCAGGTCGATCGAAGCCAGGCGGACGGCCGCGCGAAAACACGCGGACGCCGACGCCATTCTCCGCAAGGGCATCGACGAGCGCGCGTCCGATGAACCCCGATCCTCCGATCACCAGCATTGTCGGCTTCACAGAGCGGACGACCGGCGCCGGTCGCGCAGCCGGCCGGAAGCCCGGTGCTGCCCGCGCCGTCGCCTCAATCATCTCCGCGACCGATGCAGCGAGGCCGGCGCTGAGACGCCGATCAACCGGGCGAGACTCGCGGAGCGAGGCGTAGAAACGCCGACACGCGCGCATCATCGACAGTCCGTAAGGCGCGAGTTCGTTCAGCGATGCGATCTGTCTTGTTGCGTTGATCACCGCCGTGCGCACGGATTGTGCGGCAAGCGAACCTTGGGCGAGGAAAGGCGCTGCGATGATCTCGCCGGCGGACGCGCGTCGGAGAAGGAAAGCGTCCTGCCCGAAGTCGAAGCGAGCGGAGCCGCCCGCTCCGCGCGCCTCGACGCTGCGGTCTTCGGCGCCCTCGACGAGCGACACCTCAATGAGGGCGGCGGCCCGGCCTGCGCGGCCGGCGATCCGCCATGACTGGTGATGGGTGACGCCGCCGGGGATTTCGATCGGATGGCTAAGCTCGACGTCGCGGACGTCGAATTCGCCGAACGTATGGGCGACGAAGGCGAAAAGGTGCGGCGAGAGTTCGAACAGCAGGTTCAGAGGCGAGCGGAGCATCCAGGCGCCGAAGGGTCCCGACCGCAGCGCCGGCATGGAATAGCGCCAGTTCGCGGTGAAGGAGTCGATCGGCCCGATGACGCCGGAGTCGATCGCCCGCTCCAGGCGCTCATACCCCGGCAGCATGAGAAAGTTGTGATTGACGCCGAGGCTCGCGCGCCGCTCCTCCGCGAGCCTCACAAGCGTCGTCGCATCGGAGGAGGACAGCGCGAGCGGCTTTTCGACGAAGGCGGCGACGCCGGCCTTAAGGATTTGTTGCGTGCAGTCGAAATGGGAATCGGGCGGGGTGAGGACATGGATGCAGTCGAATGTGCGCGCCGCAAGCATCGCGTCGAGCGACCGATAAACCTCCGCTCCAGTCGCCTTGGCGAACGCTTGAGCGGCGGCGGCCGAGCGGTCGCAGACGCCCGACAGCCGAACGCCTGGCGTTCGCTTCAGCGCCGCCGCATGCCATTGGGAGATGTAGCCCGCGCCGAGGAAGCCGACAGAAAGCGGTTTCAGGGTCACGGGACTGGCGTCACTTGTATTCGATGATTCCGATCGCGCGGCGGGTCAGGCGCTTTCGCCGATAATCCAGCATTCCGAGCAGGTTCGGAAATTTCGAAAGGGAAAGGAAGGCCGCGTAAAGGTCCGCATCGGCGCGATCTGTCCCTTGCCGCAACAGGTTGCGGCGCGTGCGCCAATACGAGGCGGGATAAAGGCCTAGAGCAATGAGACTCGCCCCGCTAGTGAAGGGCGCGCCGCCCAGCGCAAGCACAGGCAGCGCCAAGGCCCAGAGGACGGCGCGCGCGCGTTCCGCTGCGAAATAACCTGCGTGCATCGATCCGACCTGCTCATAGGCGCTCCCGGCCCGGAATGCGCGCCGCCACCACTGGCCGAAGCGCGTCATTTCCGCATCATGCGTGCACATATCTTCGGCCAGCCGAAAGATCGTCCAGCCGCGGGCGCGCAAGCGAATGCAGAGTTCGTCGTCCTCGGCGGCGATGACCGCTTCGTCAAAACCTCCGACGGATTCGAAGGCGCTGCGCCGGACCATGAACCGCCCGCTGCAGGCCCTGATCTCTCCCGTCGGGCCGGCCCATTCGAGATCGCAGAGGCGATTATAGATGCTCCGATCGCGATGGCGTTCGCGTATGCGGCCGACCGCGACGGCCATCGTCGGATGAGCGCGAAGCGTCGCTTCCGCCTGCGCCGGAAATCCGCCGCTCAGCTCGCAGTCGCCGTCAATGAACATGACAAGATCGACTTCGGGCCAGCGCGCAATCAATCGCTTAAAGCCGGCGTTGCGGGCGCGCGCCGCAGTGAAGGGCCGCTCCAGGGGAACGATATCGGCGCCGGCGGCCTCGGCGACGGCGAGGCTCGCATCGGTCGATCCGGAGTCGACATAGACCAGGCGGTCGCCGCAGCCCGGCGCCGAAGCGAGGCAGCGCCTCAGGCGCTCGCCCTCATTGCGGCCGATGACGACAAATCCGATCATGAGCGCGCCATTCAATCCGCCGGCCGGATCTTGACCACCTTGGCCGGAACTCCGACCGCAACCGCGCGCGCGGGGACGTCGTCGAGAACGACGGCGTTGGCGCCGATGCTGGCGTTATCACCTATGACAATGTCGCCGAGGATCACCGCGCCGACGCCGATGTCGACATGATCGCCAATGACCGGATTGCGGCCGCGTTCGTCCACGGTGCGAATTCCGAAGGTCGTATTCTGGCGAATGACGACGTCATCGCCGATCGACTTCGCAATCAGAACCATGCCGCCGAAATGCTCAAGCTTCACGCGTCGCCCGACCTTGACGGTGTAAGGAAGGTCGATGCCGCACGCGATCTGCACGAGCTTTCGCCAAATCCGATAGAAAAGGGTGAGCGGCGCGCGGAGGATTTTCGCCTCGACGCCCATGCGCCAATTGCCAAACCGGTGGTTGAACAACGCCCAGAAGCCTTGCGCGAAGACATCGCCGTCATGCGTGCGCAAGTCCTCGCCGATCAGGCGCCAATAGGTGACACCGGCTGGGTTCTCGTTGCGACTCCCAAGAGGGGAGTCCGCGGCTCCTCCTCCTTCCGCCGGATCCAAACCCTTCGCATTCATCTTCGATCTTCCAGCATCGGCCGAACGCCAATTCGATGACATGCGCGCGCCCGGCCAGCGCATGCGTTCGAGGACGCAAGGCGGCCCGCAATGCGCTCCCCTCCAATGCGACCCATTGCGACAAATCCGGTCATGGCGCGTCGCCGGGGCGATCGCGCGCCGTTCTCGTCCACGTCTTAGCGGACGCGCGCCCTTCTTTTCCGTAAATCCGAGCCTTGCCGACCAAATAGGCGAGTCCGCCGCCGAGTTGCGACGCCGGAAGGACGCCTCGTCCGAAGCCGAGCCATGCCGAAATGACCGCCAAGACGAAAACCACAAGCGCCGCCGCCGCCGTGGCCGGCGCCCAGAGCGCTCCCGCCGCGACGCCGAGCGCGCAAAGCGATACAAGGACAGCAAGCGACGCCGCGAAAATCGAGAGGGGCGGAATTGCGACGTCAAGCGCGAGCGCCGCAAGTCGGGGGTCGCGCTTCACGAAAGCGCGGCCGAGAAGCGGAAGGCTGGCGCGCCGCGCGAGCCTCAAAGAACCAAGCTCCCAGCGGGCTCTTTGCGAGCGGGCGCCCGCTTCAGAGGCGGGAAGCGTGCTCACTGTCAGGGCGCCGCGGACCAAAATCGGCGGCGCGCCGGTTTTCGCCGCAGCGATGGTCAGCGCGAGGTCCTCGACGATTTCGCCGGTTGCGAAGGGAAGGCTCGCAGCGATTGTCCACGGAAACGCCATTCCGCTGCCGGTGAGCCGGGTGATGTCGAACAGGCGATAAAGCCCGCTCATCCGTACACGGTTCATCATTAGCCAGGCGAAAGCCGACGCGGCGCGCGACGGCCCCGACCCCGGCGGCGCACGCATGACATACATGCTCTGCGCCGGGCGGAGAGATTGGCCGGCTGCGGCCGATATCTTCGGGACGGCGCCGGCCTCGATCCTGCAATCGGCGTCGAAAAAGCAGACGACATCGGGCGGATCGGAGCGGAGCGCGTCGACGCCGAACTGGAGCGCATAGCCCTTCCCGCGCCTCGCCGGTTCATTGCGCGCAACGACGAGGGCGCCTGCCGCCCGCGCAACCTCGGCGGTCCGGTCGGCGCAATTGTCGGCGACGACGATCACGCGATCGCCGGACCGGAGCTGCGCCCGCGCGTCGCCGATCGTTGCGGCGACGCCCGCCTCCTCATTATGGGCTGGAATGACGACTGCGACCCGCAAGGGCGTCAGCTCCGCACGAACCCGACGGGGAGGCGCAAAAGCGGCGGTGACTTCGAGCGCAAAGAAGAGAGACAGGATCAGCGCGGCCGCAGCGGGCGGCAAAAGAATGATGTCGATCACGGCGTTCACGCTGGAGCAGCGCTCCCCGTCGCCTTTTCGAAGAGGGCTTTGAGGCCCGACGCGATACGGTCGATGTCGTGATCGGCGATAACGCGGCGCTTTCCCGCGCAGCCCATGCGTTCGAGCTCGGCCGGCGCGGCGTCGAGCGCTTCGCGCATAGCCGCGGCGAGCGCCCCGGCGTCGCCCGCCGGCGTCAGCCAGCCGCTTTCGCCTGGGGTCACGAGTTCGGGGATCCCCGCGACGAACGTCGATATCACCGGCCTCTCGAGCGCGAACGCTTCCATGATCGAAACGGGCAGGCCCTCAGCATAGCTCGGAAGCACCAGAGCGCGCGACCGCGCGATTTCTGTCCGCACCTCGTCCGGCGTCAACCATCCCCGCAATTCGAATCGATCGGCGACGTCTAACCGCAGGAGGCCCCTTTCGATTTCTCCGCGCAGCTCTCCGTCGCCGACCAGGGTGACCGTGAATTCGCGTCCCTCGGTTTTGAGCGCCGCCGCCGCTTCAACGAGCGACATCCAACCCTTCTGCGCGGCGAGACGGCCGATCGCCACGAATCGCTTTTCGTCTGGCACCGGAGTCGCACGGTTCTCGTAGAAACCGCGGTCGACGCCGCAACGCACGATTTTGATGCGGTCCCAATAGTCGCTGGAGACGAGGCGGCGCAGCTGGCTCGCGCCGAAATTCGAGATGGCGGCGGAAAACCGGGCGGCGCGCAGTTTTTCCGGAAGGGCGATCAACTCGGCCTTGTCGAATTCTTCCGGCCCGTGCGCCGTTAGGCTGAATCCGCCGCCATTGATGCGCGAGGCGAGCAGCGCGACCATCGCCGAGTTTGTCCCGAAATGGGCGTGAATATGCGCCAGTCCTTCACGATTGAGCCAGTCGGCCAGCGCCATCGCCTCGCCCCAGTAAAACAGATGGCGGAGAAGGCCCGCTTCCGACCTCGAGCCGAGCCGCAGCGCTGAGGCGAGGGCCGACAAGCTCTTTAAGGGTAGGCGCAGTCCGGAGCGGAGCGCCGCAACGGCGAGCGCGACGGGTCCGGCGCCGAGGATGTAGCGCGTGCGCTCTTCTTCGGCCCGGTCCTCGGCGGAGATGACGCCGCTTCTCGGCCGGCGAACGGAATAGCGTGCGATGTCGACGCCCTGGCGCTCCAGGGCCTGGATCTCCCGCCGGATGAAGGTGTGGCTGATCGCCGGATACTGGTTGACGAGATAGGCTATTCGCATGTTCGCGGGCGAATCGTCAGGCGGCGCGCGGTGGCTGGCGACCGCGCGCCCGGCCGAAATGATAGCGCCAGACGCCGGCGGCTTCTCCGGAATGTCCGATGACGGACCAAAATGCGTCGCTTAAAGCGCCCGGCTCGCCGCGAAGCGCATAGGCGGCGAGAGCGATTTTGGTCACATAGGCCGCAGCGCCGAACGCCAGGACGCTTGCCGCCACGAGGAGCGGATTTGCGTAAGTAGCAAAGATGGCGACGAAGCCTGCTGCGCCTGCCGCCCCGAGCAGAATGAGCGCAGGGAAGATTGCGCCCCATAGCGCGGCGCGCGATCGCTCTTTTCGGCGAAAGAGTTCGGGCGGCGCTCCATGCAGCGCCGCGCCATGGGCGTATTCGTAGCCGCGGCGCGCGGAATGCGCCCACCATCGCGACATCGTGTCAGGCCCCGACTCGCGCGCGCCCATGGGCGCGTCGAGCCGCCAGACATGGGCGCCGCGCCTGCGCAGCCGGATGCACAGATCGCGGGTTTCGTTAACCACAAGATCGCCGCGGAAGCCGCCGGCGCCTTCGAATGCGTCCGCGCGCACAAAGGCGAACGAACCCACGGTCTGCGCCTCGCCCGGCTCCGAGCGCTCCGCAGCTTCGGTCGCCCGACTGAACGTTGCAGGCTTGACGGCTCCCTGCAAAATCTCGCCTTCGATCGCAGCCACCTCGGGGCGCCGCTCCATGAATTTCACGGCCGTCGCCAGCCAGGCCGGATCGAGCGCGAATCCGGCGTCGACGAATTGAACATAAGCGAGGTCAGGATGCGCCTTTTTGAGCAGCCGGTAGCCGGCATTGCGCGCCCGGCCGGGCGTCAACGCCTTGTCGGGAACCTCGACGACCTCGGCCCCGCATGCGCGCGCAGTCGTTATGGCGATTTGATCCGTTGACTGAGCAACGAAGATCGGGACGCCGACGCCTGTAGCGCTCCGGATCGCCTGTTCGGGAGAGGCGTCGGTCGCTGTGACCACGACGCCGACGGCAGGAGACGCGGCGGTCGATAAGGGAGCCGCAGGTTCGGCGTTCTCCGCCGGCGGCGCATCGGCGCCCGCGCCGCGAACGCCCCCATGGCCGATGTCTGGCGCGATTTCGATTCTGGGGCTCGGGATCGGATCGGGCGGTTCAACGCGCGGAGGACCGGCGTGCGCGGCGGCCGCCGGCGACGCCGGAGGACGGGGTTGCGGCTGAGCGAGGAATTGCGGGCGAGCGACCGCATCGACCGGAGAAGACAGTCGGTCATCTCGCGAGTCGGCAGCGACGACGCGCGGCCGGCTGCGAAGGGGGGCCTGCATGCGCGGCCGATCGTGGGTAAATCGCCCCTGGTCTCCGGCCTCCTGACTGAGCGCGCGAAGGGGCGCAGGTTCATCGCTGACGAAGAGCTGCGGACCGGACGGCGCGGCTGATCGCAATGCGGTCCGCTGATCCGTCGCCAGCCCGAACACGCCGTAATCGGCCTTGTCGCGGATGACGTTCTCGATGGTCTCAACATCGATGACGGCGGCCTCCGCCGAAAAGGCGTAGACGAGCGCCGTATCGCAAATGATGTTGATGACGCGCGGCACGCCGCGGGAGTGTTCCGCGACGATGTCGACCGCGCGCTCGGAGAAAATCCGTCCGCGGGCGCCGGCGATCGTCAGCCTCGTGTCGATATAGGCGTCGACCTCCTCGCGCGTGAGGGGAGTCAGATGGAAATCGGAGCCGACACGCTGGGCCAGCTGCAGCATGTCGGGCCGATTGAGCAGATCTTTAAGCTGCGGCTGTCCGACGAGGATCAGCTGCAGAAGCTGGTCCTTCCCGGCATTGATGTTGGACAGCATCCGGATTTCTTCGAGCTGGTCGACCGACAGATTCTGCGCTTCGTCTATGATGAGAACGACGCGCCGGCCCTTGGCGTACTCGCTGATGAAAAAGGCCTGCAGCGCAGCGAAGAGCTCCACATGACTCTTGCCGGCGAAAGGCTGGCCGAATCCCATCAGCACCCAGCTTAAGAGTTCGCCCCGCCCTTCCTGGATATTCGAGAGCAGCGCCACCGCGTGCGACTCGGACAACTGGTCGAGCAGCCGATGCACGAGCGTCGTCTTTCCGCAACCGACTTCGCCGGTGATCACCGAAATTCCGGCGTGATTGAGAACGCCGTATTCGAGCATGGCGTAGGCGAGCCGGTGCGCCCGCCCCCAATAGAGAAAGGACGGGTCCGGCTGGATCGAGAACGGCTTTTCGGTCAAACCGAAAAATGCTTCGTACATGGCCTTCGACGACGCTTTACTGCCCGGACCCCGGACTTCAGTAACGCTCCAGAAGCTCCTTCGCTTTGGCGACGAAGGCCGCTTCGCCGCCTTTTTCCACCGCTCGTCTTAACGCGGCCTTGCCTGCATCAACTTCGCCTTTCGCGACCAGCGCGGCGCCGAGATGATAATTCGCTTCGGCGAAATCCGGCGCATAGGAGACGACGCGTTCGAGGGTCTCCGCGGCGCCCACGTAATCGCCGTTGTGGTATTGCGCCCAGCCGAGCGTATCGAGAAGGAGCGGATTGTCCTGCTTCTCGAGAGTGCGGGCGACTTCGAGCGCTTTTGCCTTGCTCGCGGCATCGTCCCTGATCTCGAGAAGGAGGCTCGCGTAATTATTGGCGGCAATGAGGTCATTAGGCCGCCGTTCGAGCACATCGGCGTACACGGCGGTCGCCTCCTCCCGCTGGCCGGTCGACAGAAGATAATCGGCCCTGAGCATCTTGAAGCCGTCGTTGGTCGGCGCGCGCCCCGTGGCCGCGGCGACCACCGCCTCGGCGTCGGCGTTCCTGCCCCCGAGCCGGTAGATTCTGTAAAGGGCTTCGACGGCCTCGCCGCGCTCGGGTTCGATAAGGATCGCGTCCTTCAGGGTTTTCTCGACGTCGTCCGGACGCTTCTGCGCCTGATAGACCTGCGCCAAAAGGAGGCGGGCGGAATAATTGGCGGGGTCCTTGTCGATCATGGCCGAGAGCATCGCCTCGGCCTCCTCGGCTCGCCCATCCTTGACGTAGGCGTCCACGAGCATGGCGAGCGGTTGCGCGGCGAGCGGCGTTTGCTCGCCGGCCTCGGTCAAGGTGGTGATCACGCCGGAATAGTCTTTAAGGCCGGTATAGGCCGCGCCGAGAATGCGGCTGACCGACTCGTCCTCGGAATTGGCGCGCTCAATGAGCTTGGCCGTTTCCTCCGCGCCGCGCCAGTTCTGGGTCATCAGGCGGACCGCCGCGAGAAGCTTCAGGTTTTCGAGATCCTGAGGGTGCTTGGCGAGCGAATCGAGCAAGGCTTTTTCAGCCCGCGGAACGTCTCGGTGGCGAATGAGGAATTGTGCGAAGACCGTCGTCGGCCGCGATGCGTAGCCTGAATCGATGACGGCCTGCGCCATCTGGCTCGATGCGTATTCGACGTCGCCCTTCTTCTCGAAGGCGGAGGCGATCAGCATCTTCGCAGGGATGGAATCCGGCTTGTCCGCGAGCACGGTCCGCAGGTCGGTGACCGCCTGGTCGTATTCGCCGGCGGCGATTCGAATGCTGGCGCGGCGCAAGAGCGCGTCGGAATCGCGCGCATCCTCCGCAAGGATTTCATCGACGATTTTCGCCGCCTCGTCGGTCTTGCCCTCGATGAGACGAAGAGCGGCGATCTCGTTCTGCGCCCGGCGGGCGATCGCCTTGTCGCCGGCCGTCGCCTGAAGCGTCCGGTACATCGCATCGGCGCCGGCGACGTCCTTCAAGTCGCGCAGGAAGGCCGCGAACGCGAATTTGAGCTCGACGTCTTTCGGCTGCGCTTCCACGTAGTCCTGGAACGTTTTCCGCGCCGCCTCGGACCCTTGCGAACGATAGTCCAGCCGCACGAGGTCGAGTACGGGGTCGACCTTGCCCGGGGAGAGCCGGACGATTTCGAGGAGCTGTTTGCGGGCTTCTGGAATATTCCGTTCCCGGATCAATGTCACGGCGTACATCTGTCGGTATGCGACGGTCTGCGGGTAAAGATCGATCAGCTCCTGATGGGCGGCCAGGAGTTCGGCCTTCCGTCCGAGATTATTGAGCAGCGGCAGGCGAATGAGGTGCAGCACCGACTGATCGACCTTCACCGCAAGGGCTTTTTCCACGATGGCGAGCGCCCCCTCGTAATCCTTGTCGGCTGAGCGCACGGCGGCGAGCACCGCCGTCGCCTCGGCGCTTGCCGGATTGATCGCGATCGCCTGCTCTGCGAGCGTCACGGCGCCCGAATGGTCGCCGAGCCTCAACTGGATCGCCGCTTTGAGCGCGAGCGCGTCTGCGTTGCGCCCGTCGACTGCGAGCGCCTTATCGGCGGACTCGAGCGCCGATTTCTCATCGCCGCCGATCAGATAAAGCTTTCCGAGCTTGGTTTGCGCATCGACGTTTTGCGGCTGCAATCGGACGATCTGCTGAAGCACGCCGAACATCGTCTGGAAGTCGTGTTTGCGTTCGGCGATTTCTGCGATGCCCTCCAGCGCCGGGACGTATTCCTCGTTGATCTTGAGCGCGTTCTGGAACTGCACATTGGCGCGCCCGAGATCGCCTTTCTCGAGGAAGACGCGGCCGCTTTCGGCGTATTTCTCGACCTTCTGCTCCTTCGACGCGCACGCCGCAGCGATCGACAGCAAGAGAATCGCAGCGACCCGCCCGAAACGGGAAATCATCGTCCGGCCGCGACTCGCCGGCGTTTCACGAACAGCATCGAAACTCACTTCAGTCCTCCGAGGCTCGGGCTAACGGGCGTCGACGCGGCCGATCCGCATCTCCGCCGGGGCCGCCGACGCTTCTGGATAGTTCATCGCGTTCCGAGTGAACAGAAGGCGTTGCTTTTTGTTCATGCCGGCGACGCGAATTGTCGCCCCGCGGCTCAGGAGCGCCTTCTCAAGAACCAGCATGAGACCGAGGAAGGACCGGTCAATGCGGTCGACCGACGAAAAATCGAGGACGGCGTCCGACCCGGCGGCTGCGGCGATCCTGAAGGCGTCACGGGCCGATTGAAGTTTGCCGGCGGCGAAATCGCCGGTGAGGCGCAGCTCAGTTCCGCTCGCGCTTCTTTGTATTTCGACGGTCCCCGGCCGGTTCGCCCGCCGACCGCGGCCCAAAGAAAGCTGCGGGATCAACCGGGTGAGGCAAAAACCGAGGAGGTGGAAGGAGTCCGAAGCATAGCGACGCCACAGCGCCGGATCCTGTCCGATCCGCCACAGCCACTCGAAACCAAGCCGCCCGACCGTTGGTGGGGCGCGGCGCAGGGCGCCGGCGGTGAAGTCGACGACCGCTCCGAGATGAGCGATGACCGGGACGTTGAGCAGGCTCTGATTTCGGTCGATCCAGTTCTGCCCTTTCGCCGCGCCAAGTGCGACCACCAGAAAATCGGCGGCGGCCGCGTTGATTTTTTCGACCACCTCCGCGCCGCTCATCGAGTCGAGATCGCCGTGACCCGGATTGAGCCACCCGGCGCTGTCGAGTCCGCCCCGTTCGTCGCGCACCGCCTGTGCGGCCGCTATGGCGGAACCGTCGCGGCCGCCGAAAAAGAAAACGCCGATCCGCCTGCCCGGAAATCCCGGCCGCCGCCTCAGCGCTTCGAAGAGGTCGGCGCCGGCCGCGCGGCCGGTGAGCGGAACTCCAAGAATGCGCGCCATCGCTATCAATGGCGTCCCATCGGCGAGAGAAAGATCGCTCTCAATGACCTGGCGGCGCGCCTGCGGATCCTTGAGAGCGCGCACCAGCCAGTTGACGTTCGGCGTGACGAAGCTCAACCGGCGCCGGTCCCTGATCGCAGTTTCGATCGCGATCACCGCCTCCGGCAGCGTCAGGCGGTCAATGGGGAGGCCCATCACGCACCAGACGTCGCGATCGAAATCATCGGTTATGTGCGCCAGCGCCGGCGCGTCAGGCGCCTTGCTGTCGCCGATCTGGCGATTCTGCGAGCGGCCTTCCGGCGACGATGCGAACGCGGGGGACATCGAGGCGCTCCGCCGGCCTCATATTTCGTTTACTGTGCAAACGCAACGCGTGAGGTCGAAGGAGCAATTTTCGCGCCATCGCCTTCAGTCACGGACTCCGCAGCGCGATATGGCGGCGCGCCAGACCATTTCTGCGCCGAAAAGTTGTAGGCGGCGCCCTCACCACCCCAATGAAACGAAAGTCAATTTTAGCTCCAGGAAACTGGAACAGTTTCGGCAGATCAATCTTATTACGTGATTGACTTTGAGGTTAAACGCTTGACAATTGACCAGCCGGTGCGCCGGCAGTCGGTTAGAGTTTGGGGTTGAGTAATGCTGAAGCTTCTCATTTCGGCGGCGGCCGCGGCGGCCATCGGGATTACCTCCGCACAGGCGACCACCTTCATCTTCAAGGGCGACGGCGGCCTTCAGGACGTCCCCACGGGCAATATCGCGCTCGATTGCGGTTCGGTCGGCGCCGACTATTGCACCGCCGATGATACCCTTGGCTTTGCCTATGCGAAGGACGGCATTTCCTTCACCGTGAAGGCATTCGCCAATAACCTCATCACCCAGCTGATTCAGGACATCTCGCCGGCCAATTCCGGCCTCGGCGCCCTGTCGGAAGCTGACGCAAGCCAGGATCAGACGCAATTCGGCGCCGCCGAGGCGATCGAGTTCGTCTTCAATCAGGTCGTCACCCTGACCAACCTCGAGTTCAATCAGGGCGACGAGACCGACTGTTCGGCGGCGGCGGGCGGCGAAGGGCCGTGCGGCAACTTCGACCTGTTCATTGACAACGTCTTGTTCGCCAACCTCGCGGCGGTCGACCTGCTCGCCGGAGGGTTTACCGGAACGACGTTCCGCTTCGTTGCGACGACCCCGGGCGCCGGTTTCGCCCTCGCGCAATTCGCCATTGACCAGCAGGTGATTCCACTGCCGGCCGCCTGGCCGCTGCTGCTCTCAGGTGTTGCAGGTCTCACTTTCTCGGCGCGTCGCCGCAAGCCGCGCAAAGCTTAACACCCGTCAGAGACCGCCGAAGGAACCCCGTTCTTCGAGGCAGGCCGCGTTGCGGGCCTCATGCGCTCGGCGCGACGCTTGCAGGCGAAGGGATTCGCCTGCAAAAAGGCGGTCGCGCAGCTGGCGACCGACATTCCTTAAGAGGCCGATCATGGGCGACGAATTCTCGCTTGAAGACGCGTTGATCGTGTTGCGCCGGCGCGCGCTGTACTTTCTCGTTCCCGCGGTCGCGCTCGCCGTAGCCGCGGTCGCCGTCGTCATGCTCCTCCCCGCCCGTTACACGGCGCAAGGCGTCATCCTCGTCGAGTCGGCCCAGATCCCAACCGACCTCGTCCGCTCGATGATCAGCTCCTACGCCCAAGAGCGTATTAGGATGATCGAGCAGCGTGTCATGACGCGCGACAAGCTACTCCAGATCGCCGATAAATACGCGATTTTTCCGAAGGATACGGGCCTCTCGGCGACCGAGCGCGTCCTGAAAATGCGCGCCCGCCTGAAGGTCGGCCTCATCACGACGGCCGCATCCAATCCGCAACGCGACGGCACCATCGCATTCACCATATCGTATACGGACCGGTCGCCTGACATCGCGTTCCAGGTCGCCAATGAGTTCATGTCGATGTTCCTGACCGAAGACGTCCGGGCGCGGACCTCCGGGGCCTCGAACACCACCGAATTCTTCGAGCAGGAGGTGCAGCGTCTCGCCCAGGCGGTTGACGCCATCGAGGACAAAATCGCCGCGTTCAAGGCGGCGAACGCGCAGGCCCTGCCCGAATATCTAAAAATGCACATGGATCTCCTCGATCGGGCGACGCGCGACATGTCTGCGAACGAGGCGACCATCGCGTCGCTCGACGAAGAAATCCGGTTTCTCGAGACCCAGCTCGCCACCTATTTCGCCGGTGCGACGACGCAAGGCGGTCCCGCTGCGGAGATCTCCAGGCTGAAGACCGAACTCGCCCAGCTCCGGTCCGTCTATAAGGACGCGCATCCGAACGTGAGGGGCATCCGCCAGCAGATCGCCGCGCTTGAGGCGCAACTCCGGCCCAGCAAGGACATCCAGAACCTCCAGTCCGAGTTGAAGACGGCTCGCGACGACTTAAAGACGGCGAAGGAGACCTCGCCCGACGGCGATCCGCAGATCGCAGCGAAGTCCGCGGCGATCGACGAGCTGCAGCGCAAGCTGTCGGACCTTGTCTCGCGCGAAGCGTCAGCCGGCGGCGGCGATTTCATGAGCGCGCAGCTGCAAGGAAGGATCGCCGTCGCTCAAAGCCGGCGCGAGCAGCTGGTCGATCAGATGGATGAGTCCCGGAAAACCATGGCCGACCTGAAGTCGCGAATCGAGCGCACGCCGGAAGTGGAGCGCGAGCTGCAGGCGCTGACGCGCGATTACGACAACGTCTACAAGGAATATCAGGAGGTGCAGGACAAACAGCAGCAGGCGCAGCTCGCCGAGAATCTGGAGGATAACCAGAAGGCGGAGAAATTCTCCATATTGGAGCCTGCCCAGCGTCCGGAGGAGCCGTCGAGCCCCGAACGCGTCAAACTGTCAATCCTCGGCGTCTTCGCCGCATTCGCCGCCGGCGCGGCCGCCGCGACCGGAGTGGAATTCCTTTCCCCGACCATCCGCGGCCGTCACCATCTGACAGGCATCGCAGGGGCGCATCCGATCGCCGTCATTCCCAATTTCAGGCGCGAGCCCGTGCGGCGCGCCGGTTCGCGCCGCGCCGCTCCGACGTCGCACCCGCCCGGTCTCGAACCGGATCAGGCGAGCGCAGCATGATCGCTATTGACCGGAGCGCTTAGCTTCCCATGGACCGCATCAGAGAAGCCGTCACCCGCGCCCGAACGGACGGAAAGCCCGGCGAACGAACCCGCGCGCGGACCGTCGCGCACGGATTCGGGGCCGACGAGGTCATTGACGGCGGCGGCTTTCAGGAGGTCCGTTGCGACTTCGAGCGTTTTGCGCGCAATCGGATCATTTCGAACGAACAGGATCCGGTTCTCGCCTCGTACCGAATTCTCCGCACCCGCGTGCTCCAGAAGATGGAGACTGAAGGTTGGCGCACGCTCGCCGTCATCTCGCCAAACTCCGGAGCGGGCAAGACGGTGACTGCCATCAATCTTGCGATCGCCATCGGCTCCAAACGCGGAACGCGCGCCCTGCTTGTCGATCTTGATTTTTATCGCCCGAGCATTTCGCCCTATCTCGGATTGAAGGAACCGCCGTCGATCCTCGATTTCCTCGAGGGGAAGAAGTCCTTGCGCGAAGTGACGGTGAAGCCCGACCTCCCAGACATGTTGCTGATCGCCAATGAGCGACTGTCGCGCAAGGGGGCCGAGCATTTGACGTCGCGCCGCGCCGATGATCTCGTCGGCTGCGGTCCGACAGAATTCGGCGCGAAGGTGACGATTTTCGACATGTCGCCGGTGCTCGGCTGCGACGATTCGATCGCGTTCCTTCCGAAAGTGGATTGCGCCCTGATGATCGCTGCGAGCGGCAGCACCCGCGCCTCCGACCTCAAGGATTCCATGCGCGTGATCGGCAAGACGCCGGTGATCGGAACGGTGCTGAACAAGGCCCCGTCTGGATTCGCGCAGCGCGAATATTATTACTGATCAGGCATCAGGAATTAGAGCGGCCGATCACCCCGTCATCCCGTGCGCGGCGCAGCGCTGAGCGGTGCGCCGCAGACACGGGACCTCGTGCAGCATGCAACGAGACGCCCGAGGTCCCCGGGTCTGCGCGGCAGCACTTCATGCTGCAGCGCGCCCGGGATGACGGAGCTGTCCAGTCGCGCTCCGAAAATCAGCCGCCGTTTTCCTCTTCGTCCGGCTTTTGCTGATCTTCGGTGGTCGGCACATCGAGCACCTGTCCGGGGTAAATGAGGTCCGGGTCGCGAATCTGGTCGGCGTTGGCCTCGTAAATGATCGTGTACTGAGCGCCTCGGCCGTAAACGCGCCGCGAGATGCGCCACAGGGAATTGCCGGGCTGGACGACGACCTTCCCGTCGCGGAGGTCGATCTGATCGGGTCGCGCGCGTTCGAACGGCAGTTCGATGGCGTAAGCGGGCCTACCCGCTGCGTCGAGCTGTATGACATTGAGGACGTAGACGCCGGGCGCAACGACCGCCTCCGGGCTTATGGTCCACCGCCCTTTCGCGTCTGACGTCGTCTGCGCGAGGAGCTGTTTGTTGATCAGAATCTGGACGACGCGATTGGGCTCCGCCCGGCCGGAGAAGATGACCGCGCCGGAATCGTCGTAGTCGATCACGTCAAGGGTCAACGGCCCGAGGCCGCCCGCGGCGTCGCGCGGCTCCTGCAGGACGACGGTCGCTCCGCCCGGAGTGGTTCTCAGGACTAGCGGCCGGTCGCCTTCGCGCTTCGGCACATAGATGACGATCGTCTGATCCGACCGGACCGTTTGTCCGTCCGCGGTCTTCATTTCGAGGCCGAGTTCGACCGGTCCCGCATCGAGCGGCGTCTCCGTCGTCATCGCCCAGGACCCGTCGGCTTCCGCGGTCGCCGTCGCCAGCTCCTTGCCATTGGCGAGTACACGGACCTTTGCGCCGGGCTTGGCGCGCCCGGCGATGACGGCGTAGCCGGTGCGATCGACACGGACGATATCGAAGCTCGGAAGCGAGGGCTTGGCTGGCTCGCCGGGGGCGCCGGGCTCGGGTTCGGAGGGTGTGACGACCCCGCCCGGCGCTGGCTCTTGACCACGATAACGCTCGGTCGCTTTCCACACGATGAGTGCGAGGATCACCAGGAGAAGAGCGATGATGAGGACGCGCATGCGAGATGACCCGCGACGAAAGCCGGCGTTTTAACTTTACCGACAGCGCAATCCGCGTACAATGGCGTGCAAACCAAGAAGAATTCTTAAGACTATGAAATCCCTGTGCGTTTACTGCGGCTCGCGGAGCGGGCGCGATCCGGAGTTCGCTTCCGTTGCGAAATTCGTGGGCGAAGAGGCGGCGAGACGCGGCTGCCGCATCGTCTATGGCGGCGGCAAAATGGGCTTGATGGGTATTGCGGCCGGCGCGGCGCGCGACGCCGGCGGCAAGGTCTTCGGCGTCATCCCGGATTTTCTCGTCGAGCTTGAAGGCATTCTCGAGAATGTCGACCACAAGGTCGTCAAGACCATGCATGAGCGCAAGATGCTGATGTTCGAGGAATCGGACGCCATCTGCGCGCTTCCCGGAGGCATCGGCACGCTTGAGGAGCTGATCGAGACGTTGTCGTGGGCGCGCCTCTCGCTGCACCACAAACCGATCATTGTACTGAACGTCAAGGGGTTCTGGACGCCGCTTGAAAAACTGTTCCGGCATCTGATCGACACCGGATTCGCCGCGCCGGAGCTGATGGGCGACGTGACATTCGTCGACGAGCCCGAAGACATTTTCGCGATCATGGACGCCTCCCGCGTCCGCGCCGTCGCGGAGTGATGCGGCCTCCCGCTACGCTTTGTCAGTGAACTGATTTTGCCGGCAACCAGCTCGCGCTAACCTCCGTTTTAGAGGGCGGCGATCGCCTTGCGCCTGCCTTCTATCCGGGCGTCGCCAGGAAAGGCCCATTGACCCAATTTCGGAGGTAGGGAGGGTTCCTCGCGACCCGCCGGCCGTGCCGGTTCCGCCGGCTGAGCTGTTGGGCGCGCAGTGAGGCGTTTTTGGATCACCTGCCGCCATTTCGCGTCGAACCGCCTCGCGCGAGGCCGCCAAGTCTGGCAGAAAGCCCGGTCGGTTTCGGAAGGGGCGCATGCGCATCATCGGCAATCTGCTGTTCGGGCTTTTGGGGCTGATCCTGATCGCCCTCGGCGTCGCCTACGTCTGGTTCTGGGCGGCGCCAGTCGGGGTCAACAATTACATCAACAAGATCATGCTCGAGCAGGCGATCGAGACGCCGGAGCTCCTGACCCAGCTCGGCTTCATCGACAACACGCCGCTTGATTTCCATTCCGGCAAACTCGCCGACTACACCAAGGCGAAGGAGGACAAGCAGCTCGCGCAGCTGAGACGCGCGCGCGAGCGGCTCGACAATTACGGCCCCGAGAAGCTCAAAGGTCAGGAGCTGTTGAGCTGGAAGGTCACCGCATGGTTTCTCGACGACATAATCCGGCAGGCGGAATTCGAACATGGCGGCTACCGCGTCAACCAGATTTCCGGCGCCACGGTGAACCTGCCGCAGTTCCTGACTGACAGCCACGTCATCAAAAACGAGCGAAGCGTCAAACGCTACATCTCGCGCGTTGAGGAATTCGGCCGCGTCCTGGGCGAGGTCAAGGCGCGCGTCGAGGCCGACCGAGCGGCAGGCGTCGTCCCGCCAGATTTCATCATCGAGAAGTCGCTGGTCGGCATGCGCGCCTTCATCGAAAAGGGCGCCGCCGAAAACCCGCTCGTCACGACGCTTCCGGAGAAAATGAAGAAGATCAAGGTCTCCGACGCGAAGCAGAAGGATTATCTCTCGCAGGCGACCGAAGCGGTCGAAACCAAAGTCATCCCCGGCTATCAAGCGATGATCGCGCTCTTCGAGGACATGGCGGACGAAACCAATCACGACGCCGGCATCTGGCGCATTCCCGACGGCGACAAAATCTACGCCGCGTCGCTGCAATCCTCGACGACCACCAAGCTTTCGGCGGAGGAGCTGCACGACATCGGGCTTGCCGAGGTCGGCCGCATTCTCGGCGAAATGGACGCGATTCTCGACGCCGAAGGCATGACGGAAGGGACGATCGCCGAACGGGTCGCCGCGCTGAACGCTGATCCCGCCCAGCTCTATCCGAATACGGATGAAGGACGAAAGGCGATGATCGACTATCTCGTCGCGCTAAACAACGACGTGATGGGGAAGGCGAAGGGATATTTCATCACCATTCCGCCGCAGCCGGTCGAAATCGTCCGCGTTCCCGAATATTCCGAGAATTCCGCGCCCGGCGGCTATTACCAGCCGCCGGCGCTCGACGGCTCGCGTCCGGGACGGTTTTACATCAACCAGAAGGACACCGGCGACAATCCGAAATGGACCCTCGCAACGCTCCTCTATCACGAGGCCGCGCCCGGCCATCATTTCCAGCTTTCATCGGCGCAGCTGATCAAGGGGGTGCCGATCATCCGCAAGTTTCTGCCCTTCTCGGCCTACGCAGAAGGTTGGGCGCTCTACGCCGAACGCGTCGTCAAATACGACATGAATCTTTATGCGGACGACCCTCTAGGCGATCTCGGCCGCCTGCAGGCGGAGATTTTCCGCGGCGTTCGCCTCGTCGTCGACACCGGCATGCACGCCAAGCAATGGTCGCGCGAGCAGGCGATCGCCTACATGATCGAAAACACCGGCATGGGCGAAGACGAAGTGATGCGCGAGATCGAGCGCTACGTCGTGTGGCCGGGGCAGGCGACAGCTTACAAGACCGGTCAGCTGGCGATCTTGAGGCTTCGCGCCGAAGCCGAGTCCGAACTCGGCGACAAGTTCGATTTGCGCGAATTCCATGAGGCCGTGCTGATGAACGGCGCGATGCCCCTCGGCATTCTCGAGGAAAACATCCGGGCGTGGATCGAGGAGCAAAAGGCGTAGCGCGGATTTCAATCCGCCTCGCCTTCCGCTCGGGCCGGTGGATGACTGTCTGTCATCCCGTGCGCGGCGCAGCGCGAGAGCGGTGCGCTGCAGACACGGGATCTCGTGCGGCATGCGATGTTAAGACGCCAGGTCCTGCGCAGCAGTACGGCGTGCTGCAACACGCATCCGGGATGACGAGCTTGACGTTTTCAGGCGAGCGCCGGCCTGCCGGCGCGTTTGCCTCGCTCCGCCTTGAGCCGCGCGGCGACACCGGCGAAGCCGACGATCATCAGCGCCCAGACGGATGGTTCCGGCGTCGCTCCGACCACCGACGCCCCGAAGACCGACCCGGCGGCGCTGAAGGAGGAATTGCCGATCATGATCGCGTTGCAGCCGCCGATCGCCGCGCAGCCCGAGGCATAGGCGACGGAGTTGATCCAATAGAGTCCGGGCCCGACGATCGGCGCGTAAATGTTCTGGGTCGGAGCCCCGCCTGGGGTTAAGAGGCCGACGCCCGCGGCGTTGGTGAAAGACAGAAGATTGCGTCGTCCGAAGCGGATCCACAGATAGGTCGTGTTCGGAGTGACGGACGTCACGTTGACGCTGATCGTGAATTTCGTAATGTCCGTCCCATAATTCAGCCCGACCGAATCGTTGCGGCTGAACGTGGCGACCGACGGGTTGTTGCCGAGCAGGCGAATAGGGCTGGCGACGCCGCTATTGCTGAAGAAGCTGACCGGATAGACGGTCGTCGCGGCATGCGCCCCGCCGGCCGTCAATGCGAGGGCGATCAGCGCCGCCGCCAGAAACCCCAACCGCATCGAATCCTCACGCCTCAGGGTTCCGAATGTCGGGGAACCGCTTTAAGGATTTGATGCAAACTCATTTAAAATTTGGCTCGGAACGCCTTTTCGCGCCTCGCCTCGCGCCGGGCCTAGCGCTTGACAATCGAATTAAGATTTCATACTTGTATAAATATGGAAATAGAAGCGGCCTGCAGCGCCTTTGCAGCGCTTTCTCAGGAAACCCGGCTCAGCGTGCTCAAGGACCTCATCCGGCAAGGTCCTGCCGGGCTCTCCGCTGGTGACCTCGCAGAGCGCTTTGCGACGACTGCGCCGACAATGTCGTTTCATTTGAAGGCGCTCGCTCAGGCCGGCCTCATCCGCGCCCGAAGGGACGGCCGCAGCATCTTCTATGCGGCCGATTACGGCGGACTGCGCGGCCTCGTCGATTTCCTCATGTCCGATTGCTGCCAGGGCGATCCCCGCCTCTGCGGCCCCTATGTGGTCAACAAGGAGAAGCTTCATGAAACGTCTGCATGTGCACCTCAAAGTTGAGGACCTCGACCGCTCGATCGGCTTCTATTCTGCCCTGTTCGGCGCCGAGCCGACGAAGCGGGAGCCCGATTACGCCAAATGGATGCTCGACGAACCGTCGGCGAACATCTCGATCTCGACGCGTCGCGCCGGCGAATTCGGCGTCGACCATGTCGGAGTTCAGGTCGATAGCGATGCGGAGCTCGAAACGATCGCCGGCCGTCTCGCCGGCTCGAACGCCAGCCTTGTCAAGGAAGGCGAGACAACCTGCTGCTACGCGCAAAGCAACAAATATTGGGCGACGAGTCCGGACGGCGCGATCTGGGAGCTGTTTCACACCCATGGCGATGCGCCGACCTATTTCGGCGACCGGCCCCTTAGCGGCGCGAAACACGCTCCGGCCGCGAGGCTCGGGGCGCCCTGTTGCGGCATGACCTGAGCACGACACGCCGATTTCATCCTCATTCAGCTTGCGGCGCTTATCGGCGCGAGGTTCGGCGGCTGGCTGTTCGACGATCGAGGCGCCGGCTATAGGTCCGCCGATGCGGGGGCCGCTCGAACGCTATCGCGCGCTCGTTTCGAGCGGCGCGCTCCAAGCCGATCCGGCCCAGGCCGCGGCCGCGGAGCGCCTGCAGCGCCTTGAAGATGCGCTCTTAGCGCCGAAGCGCCTCTCCTGCCGACTTTTTCTTCAGCCAGCGCCGCAACCGAAGGGGGTCTATCTCTGGGGCGGCGTCGGACGCGGCAAATCCCTGCTTATGGACATCTTCTTCAACAATTCGGCGTTCACGCCGAAGCGACGCATCCATTTCCACGAATTCATGGCGGAGATCCATGACCGCATCGCCGCGTTCCGCGCCCAAACCGACGCGGCGCGCCGACGGACCAAGGGCGTCAACCGCAAGGCCCCCGACGATCCCGTCCCGGCGGTCGCTCACGCCGTAGCGAAAAACGCCCGGCTTCTCTGCCTTGACGAACTGCAGGTGCTCGACATCGCCGACGCCATGGTGCTCGGACGCCTGTTTGAGGCGCTCATCGAGCGCGGCGTCACGATCGTCGCGACATCGAACCGCCATCCCGGCGATCTCTACAAGGACGGCATCAACCGGCAGCTCTTTCTGGCTTTCATCGCGCTCCTGAAGTCGCGCCTCGACGTGATCGAACTCAAGGCCGCTTGCGATTATCGGCTGGCGCTGCTCTCGACCTCGTCCGTATACATGAGCCCGCTCTCCCGGCGAACGGAGGCGGAAATGGACGAGGCCTGGACGCGCTTCATTTGCGGCGCGACCGAGCGCGCCGAAACGCTTGACGTGAAAGGCCGCAGCATCGCGGCCCCGAGGACGGCGCGCGACGCCGCCCGCTTCGCCTTCAACGATCTCTGCGCAAAGCCCCTCGGTCCCATCGACTACCTCGCGCTCGCCGGACGCTATGGCGCGATTTTCATCGACGGCATTCCGCTCATGGGCCCGCATAGCCGCGACGAGGCCAAGCGCTTTGTGACGCTGATCGACGCGATCTACGAATCGAAAACCAAACTCGTCTGCTCGGCCGACGGCGACCCCGGCGAGCTCTATCCATCGGGCGACGGCGCATTCGAATTCGCGCGGACCGCCTCGCGGCTCATCGAAATGCGCTCCGATGCCTATTTGAAGTCGGAGCACCAACCGGTGAGCGCCGCGTGAACCGCGATCATTCCGAGACGGTCACTTCAGCGATATGAAGCGCCGACAGATCCGCATCGCCGATTTTATCGACGAAGATGCCGGAGATTTCCGTTACGCAGGCTTTCTCGCGGCGGAACGCCTTGAGGCTTCTGCGGCTCTCGATCGTGCAGAATGCGTCCGCCGTCGCGCGCAAGCGCTCATAAACTGCGGAGCGGCCAGAATCAGAATGGAGCTCGGCGGGACTGTAGCGGAAGGCGGCGCCGGCGAAGGCGGGTCCAGCGGCGGCCGACGCAAAGGCGGCGATCGTCAACAAGCGCAAAAACATGCTTCTCTCCCTTCAATCTGCATTTTCGAAACTGGGTCTGAATTCGCCCGACGGGTGTGAGGGACATCACAAACTCGCGCGCGCGGCAACTGTCCGCGCGTGATTGATCGCGCGCGGATGCCAGGGCGCCACACGTGACAAGATCACAGCGCCGCCAGCGGTTTTGCGACGCGGCGTCAGTCACAACTACGCGCCGACAGCAAATTGCATTTGATCCCGCTGAGATTTATCGTTCGGAATATCCGGAGGGGCCTTTCGCAGATTCAAGCCGCGGAGCAGATCGGGAGAGATCGCATGAAAAACCGGCGCGTCGGAGCAGTGCGCTCCATCTGGTTCAAAATTGCATTCGCTGCGGGCGTCTCGATGTGCATTGCGACCGGCGCAAAGGCGCAGGACGACGAGGAAGCGGAAGACCGGATCGTCGTCACCGGATCGCGCATCCGCCAGGACGTCCTCGACAAGCGCCAGCCGGTGCTCGACCTCGACGCGGAGGAGTTCAACCGCTCCGGCCTCAACGCGGTCGGCGATTTCCTGCAGCGCCTGCCGGGATCGGGCGGCGGCCTCAACGCTAAGGTCAATTCCAGCGGCAATTTCGGCAATCCGCCTGATGGCGGCGGCGTCGGCGCCGGGTCCTCCGAAATCGATCTGCGCTTCCTCGGCTCGCGGCGCGTGCTCGTTCTCGTCGACGGCCTCAGATGGGTGAACGGCTCCTCGGCGAGCGGCGTGCCGGGCGCGACCGATTTGAACACGATTCCCTCGAGCATCATCGACCGCATCGAGGTGTTGCAGGACGGCGCTTCGCCGATCTACGGCTCCGACGCCATCGCCGGCGTCGTCAACATCATCACGAAGCGCGAGCAGGACGGTTTCGCGGCTTCGGCGCAAGTCGGCGCGTATGACGAAACCGACGGCGAGAGTCAGCAATACGAGATCTCGTTCGGAACCGGCAACGACCGCACGCGCGTCTTCTTCGCGGCTCAGTACGTTCACCAGAATTCGGTCAATTCCGGCGACCGCGACATTTCCGATTTCCCGGTGCCGACGCTCGACGCATGCGTGGCGACCTGCAGCTCGGCCACCCCGAAGGGCCGGTTCGTGTTCACCGATCCGAACACCCTGATGGATCACAACCTGACTCTCAGGAACGGCTTCGTCTGGTCAGGCTCCAATCCGTTCTACAATCCGGCGGCGCCGGGCGGGGGTACGGACGATTTCAAGCCATTCGTCACCGCAGACCGCTTCAACTTCATGCCGTTCAACTATCTGATCACGCCGTCGGAACGGCTCGGCTTCTTCACCCAGCTCACGCACGAAATCACCGACGACGTGAGTTTCCGCGCCAAGGCCGTCTTCAACAACCGAAAATCGGTCAACCAGGCGGCCCCCATCCCGCTCTTCATCGGGCCGGAAGCCGGCAACGGCAACCGCATGGACACGATCGGCGTCCATGTGTCCAACCCATTCAACCCGTTCGGATTCACGCTCGATCCGGCGACCAATCCCTTCTTCCTCGGGCGGCGCTTCTTTGAAGCTGGACCGCGCCATTTCGATCAGAATGTCGACACGTATTATGTGTCGGGGACCTTCGAGGGCCAATTCGACCTCGCCGATCGCACCTGGTTCTGGGATGCGAACGCCCTGTGGTCGCGGAATCGCGCCGATCAGCTCGGCCAGGGCATCGTCAATTCGCTGCGCCTGCAGCAGGCTTTGGGGCCGCTCGCCGCCTGCACCGCTCCCTGCACCCCGTTCAATTTCTTCGGCGGACCGGGATCGATCACCCAGCCCATGCTCGATTTCGTGACCTTCACCCAGCATGACACGAGCGAACAGGAGATCTGGGACCTCTCCTTCAACGTTTCGGGCGACCTCTTCGAACTGCCGGCGGGACCCTTGGGACTCGCCGCCGGATTCGAACATCGCGACCAATCCGGCTTCTTCAATCCGGATCCGATCGTCACCGCCGGCGACACCGCCGACATCCCGGCGCAGCCGACCAGCGGCGGCTACAATGTCGACGAGGTCTACGGCGAAGTCCGCGTGCCCCTCCTGTCCGAGATGACGCTCTTCCATCTGCTCGAAGGCAGCTTCGCGGTCCGCTACTCGACTTATTCGACCGACGTGTCGACGACCACCATCAAATATGGCGGTCGCTGGCAGCCGACCGACGATCTGACCGTCCGCGGCGGCTTCACCGAAGGCTTTCGCGCCGCCTCGATCGGCGAACTGTTCGGCACCGCATCCCGTTTCGATCAGGTGCTCGACGATCCGTGCTCGGACCTTCTGGGGCTCGCCGGCGGGACTCCGGCCTCGGCGCAGACGCGCGCCAATTGCGCGACGCTCGGCGTGCCGACCAATGGCAGCTACGTTCAGTTCAACGCGCAGATTTCGGTGGTCACCGGCGGCAATCCGGCGCTGAACCCCGAAGACTCCGAAGGCTGGAACGTCGGGTTCTCCTACCAGCCGGAATGGGCCGAAAAGCACGGCCTTGTCGTCGAGTTCAACTACTACGACACCAAGGTCGTCGGCGCCATCGCCGCGCTCGACGCGCAATTGCAGATCGACGGCTGCGTCAACACGCTCGATCCGGTATTGTGCGCAGGCATCGTGCGGACGGGAGCGGGCACGATTTCCTCGTTCTCCAACCGGTTGACCAATATCGGCGGGATCGAAACCAACGGCCTCGACTGGCGCTTCGCCTTCGAGGTTCCTGACACCGGAATCGGCGATTTCCGCTTCGAATCCTTGAGCGGCTATCTCCTTGGTTTCACCGAAGTCACTCCGACCTCGACCGGATTTGACCGCACGCCGCGCGAAGGCACGTTGCGGGGGAGCCCGCAGCTCGCCTTTCCGGAATTCAAGACCACGGCGATCGCCGAATGGTCGACGGGTCCGTTCCGCCTGCGCGGCGTCGGCCGCTATATCAGCTCGATCACCGAGCGCTGCCCGGCCGCCCTTGTCGGGCTTCCCGCGGCCGACGGCTGCTCGGATCCGACGGCGCCCGTGCCTTCGAACAAGCTCGGCTCGCGCTTCTATCTCGACATGGCCGCGAGCTATTCGCCGACCTGGCTCGACGAGCGTCTCGAGTTCACCATCGGCGTCAACAACCTCACCAACACCGATCCGCCGAACTGCTTTTCCTGCCAGCTCAACGGATTCGATCCTAACACCTACGACATCCCCGGACGCTTCGGTTACGTGCGGGCGACCTGGCGGCCGTAAGCATCTACGGTTGCGATAATGGAAGGCGGGCCGCACGGCCCGCCTTTTCATTTGCCCGCGTCTTGAAGCGGCTCGCGCGCGAACCTATGCCCTCGGCATGGACCCGCGCGCTGAAACCGGGGCGAACGAGGCGGATGCGGCGGGCGACGGCCCGCGCGACGCGAGCGCGGCGCCGCGCATCGCTTTCGCGGAACTGGTGGCGATCGTCGCGGCGGTGATGGCCTTGAATGCGCTTGCCATCGACATGATGCTGCCGGCCTTGGGACTCATCGGGCGCGAACTCGGCGCCCCGGCCGACAATGACCGCCAACTCATCATCGTCGTCTATGTGCTCGGCAACGGCGTCGCGCAGCTCTTTTTCGGCCCGCTGGTCGACCGTTTTGGACGCCGGCGCGTGCTGCTATGGGCGCTCGCCGGTTATATCCTCGGTTCCGTCCTCAGCGTCTTCGCAGCGAGTTTTCCTCTCCTGCTCGCGGCGCGGGCCTTTCAGGGCGTGACTACGGCGGCGACGCGCGTCGCCTCGATCGCCATCGTGCGGGATTTGACCGCCGGGCGACGCATGGCGGAAGTGATGTCGCTCGCCATCACCATCTTCATGGCGGCGCCGATTCTCGCTCCCGGCTTCGGCCAGCTGGTGCTGTTCGCCGCGCCCTGGCGCGGCATTTTCGTCGTGCTGCTGCTCTACGGAGTCGTTCTGGCGCTGTGGGTCTATTTCCGCATTCCGGAAACCCAGCCCGCCTCTGCGCGCACCCCCCTCAGCCCGCGCCGCATCGTTTCCGCGTACGGGGAATTCCTTCGCTGCCGGGCGTCCATCGGCTATTCGCTGGCGTCAGCGCTCGTGTTCGGGGCGCTGTTCAGCTACATCTCGACGTCGGAGCAGATCTTTCTTGAAGTCTTCCAGCTCGGCGACAAGTTCGCCCTCGCCTTCGCATCCGCCGCCGGCGCTCTCGCCTGCGCAAATCTCCTGAACGCGAGGCTTGTCCGGCGCATCGGCATGCGCAGGCTCTGCCACGGCGCGCTCTTGTTTTTCGTCGTGGTCAATCTCATTCATCTCGCGATCGTCGCGACTGCCGGCGACAGCCTGGTCCTTTTTCTCCTCTTCACCGCGCTGGCGTTTTTCGCGCTCGGCTTCATCGGCGCCAATTCGAGCGCGCTCGCCATGGAGCCGATGGGACATATCGCCGGGTCGGCGGCCGCCGCCAACGGTTTCGCCGGGACGACTGCGGCCGGATTTCTCGGCGGGCTTATCGGACGGGCCTACGACGGATCGACGACGCCGGTCGTCATGGGCTTCGCGGTCCTCGGCCTTGCGAGCTTCGCCGTCGTTCTGTGGGCGGAGAAAGGACGGCTCTTCGAGTCGCGGATGGGGCCGTGAACGGCGCTCGCAGAGTGCTGATCGGAGCGATCGTCGGCGCCCATGGAGTCAGAGGCGATCTCCGGGTCAGGACCTACACGCAAAACCCTGAGGATATCGCCGCCTACGGACTCTTGAGCGACGACCGCGGGCGGCGCTTCACGCTAAACGTGCTGCGCGTGCTGAAGCCGGGCCTTGTTCTCGCCCGCGCCGCTGAGATCGCGACGCGCGAAGACGCCGAGGCGCTCGCCGGCGCCGCGCTCTATGTCGATCGCGACGCGCTGCCCGCTCCTCAGGAGGACGAGTTCTATGCGGCGGACCTGATCGGACTATCCGTCTACGCCGAAAACGGCGCGGCCGTCGGCGAAGTTGTCGCCGTGCACAATTTCGGCGCCGGGGACTTCATCGAAGTGTCGGGACCCGCCGCCGGCTTCTTCGTACCGTTCACGCGCGCCTGCGTTCCGACAATAGACCTCGCGGCGCGACGGATTTTGATTTCGCGAGACTGCATGGAAGCAGCCGACAGTCCCGCATAGTGGGCGCGAATACAGGGCGCTGGAGGGCGTGCGCCTTGCCTTTAAGACGTGTCGCCTGATACCTCGTCGCAGGGAATCGGCGGGGAAACCAACATGGCGGAGGACGGGGCGAGACAGATTCCCTATGAACGTTTGTTCGGCGTCGGCGTCATCATCCTGCTCGCCGGCGCGCTCGCATTGAGCGAGTACGGACGATTCGTCCAGCGCGACAAACTGGTCAAGGAAGTCGAAGTCGCCAGGGCCGACGCCGACGCGGCGCTGAAAGCGGTGATTGAGCCGTCGACGGTGCGCACGGTCGAAGATTCGGTCTACCTTGTGCAAGTCGCTCGGACGGGGGAAGGCGGCGGGACTGCTTTCGTGATTGATCGTGAACGCGGCCTGCTGGCGACGGCGGCGCATGTCGTCAAGTCGATCGATCTTGATGACGAGGATGCGCCGACCTTCATCATGAACCGCGCCACCAAAAAACCGCTGCGCGTAATCGGCAAGCGCGCGCATGCCGGCCACGGCGCGCTCAACCGGATGGCCGAGCATTATCAGCCGATCGATCCTCAAAGCCCGATCGAGGCGGCGGAAGTCGTTCCGGTCTACCCCTTCTCCTTCGACGCCGGCCTCCTCATCGTCGATCCGGTGGATCCCGACTCCGGCGAGAACATTCTTGGTCCGGCGCTTCCAATCGCTTCGGTCGAGGATCTGCTTGCAATCGGCCCCGGCGAGCCGATCGCGATCGCCAGCTTTCCCGGAGACGCCAAGTTCTCGCGCACCGGCGCCGCATTCGCCGTGGAATCCCGCGCCGACCGCGGAACTGTCGCGTCAGTTTTCGCTCCGATTGCGCCCGGCTTTGACAGCGAAGATCCGCGCCACGCTATACTCATCGCGCACCGCATGACGACGACCGGGGGCAGCAGCGGGGGGCCCATATTCAACGACAAGGGCGAAATCGTCGGAATCAATATTGCCAGGAGCGGTCATGACCGCACAGCCGTGCGCGCGGACGCCATTTACGACCTGCTTAGTCCGTTGCAGGAGGAACGGCGCGTCGCCGAATTCTTCGCGCCGGAATGGCGCCGGCGCCTTTCCCGCGCCATCAAGGCGGAAGATGCGATTCCTTATTTCCTCTACCGCGCGCATGGCCCGATTGTGCCTTTCCAACAAGACGAAACGCTTGGCGATTTCGACTTTTCGGCGGAACGCGCTTACAGAGCCGCGATATCCGCAGAGGAATTCGGGGAGCGCGGCGAGAAAACTCTCCCCGCGGATGACGTTGCAAGCGGGAAAGCGCCGGATTTATCGTCCTCCCGCTACTCTGCAAGCGCGCGCACCGCGCCGTTATTCAGACTGCCAGCGTCCGCAAGATATAGAATGCGCCGCGAAACGCTCGCGGCCGGGGAGAAATACGTGGTTTTCGCATTCGATTACGAGTCGAACGGCGGAGCGCGCGAAGTGGGATTCTATCACCGCCGCCTCGGTGAATCGATGTTTAAGGACACGGGCGCGAGCATGATTCCCGCGACAACCATCCAACCGGCAACAGACGGCGTCTACGAATTCGCGTTCTATCGGCGATTAGGAGCTTGACTCATAAAGCTCTCATGAGGATGCGGGCGGAGGCAAGCTGGATCAGGGCGAGGTAGTTGTCTGCACGCTTTTCGTAGCGCGTTGCGATGCGCCGGAAATGCTTGAGTTT